>Ga0163153_10000132_pt1 | contig 126355 bp, 129 predicted proteins | sample OliLakLV19MP6IB1_FD_148629 | JGI IMG/M metagenome (GOLD analysis project Ga0163153, IMG submission 148629) | Freshwater microbial mat bacterial communities from Lake Vanda, McMurdo Dry Valleys, Antarctica - Oligotrophic Lake LV.19.MP6.IB-1 | ecosystem: Environmental > Aquatic > Freshwater >... | reverse complement strand
CTAGCAGCGCAAACGACAATTCCAACATCACCATGCGGAACCCCGCGTGGCGCCCGGCTATCGCTAGCGGGCGCGTTTTCTTATGTTCGCCCCATGCCGCGATCGAGCCTGATCCAACGCGCCATCTACGATCCCGCGATGGAGACCCTCGCGGTGACGTTCACGACCGGCCGCACGTATCTCTATTTCGGCCTGCCCGCGGATGTTTATTCCGAGTTCGCCACCGCGCCCTCGCAAGGCCAGTACTTCAACTGGCGAATCCGCGATCAATACGAATTTCGCGAGCTCGATTAAAACCTGACACCGGGTGTCAGGTAGGCGCAGCTATACCTCGCGCCATGACCAACCCCACCCGCCGAGACGCCACTAGCGATCGCAGCGCCGGGCTCGTCCTGGGCGGACACCGGAGCATGCAACATGACTGAAGCCGACGACCTCGAACGCCACCGTCACGACTGGGATTGGTTGATCGGAAGCTGGACTGTCCGTCATCACCGCTTGAAGGAGCGACTCGCAGGCTCGCGCGATTGGGATGACTTCGACGGAACGTGCACGATGGTCCCGACGCTCAACGGCTTCGGCAACATGGACGACAACTGGCTCGATCTTCCCACCGGCGCTTACCGCGCCATGGGCGTGCGGGCCTTCAACCCGGAAACACGGCAATGGTCGATCTGGTGGTTCGACGAACGCAGCCATGTCATCGAACCGCCCGTGCGGGGCGGCTTCGCCAACGGCGTCGGCCGCTTTGAAGGCGACGATACGTTCAGCGGCCAAATGATCCGCGTGTACTTTCAGTGGTCGAACATCACCGGCAATTCCGCACGTTGGGAGCAAGCCTTCTCAACCGATGGCGGCGTGAGCTGGGAGGTAAATTGGGTGATGCACTTTACGCGGGCCTGACGCAGGGACGTGCGGCGCTTCACACTTGCCGCCCACCCTGGCCGGATTTACTTTCCGGCCGCGGAGGGGTTCATGCGCATCGCTACATTGATCGGCGCCGTTTTGTGCTCGTGGACGGCGTTGACCGCCCAGGCTCAGGCGCAGTCGCGTTGGCTATCGGTCGAGACGCCCGGCTTCGTTGTGTACGCCGCCGGCTCGGAGCGCCGGGCGACCGACCAAGCGCTGCAACTCGAACAGTTCGACGGCCTGCTGCGCCGCATGACCAATGCGCCGGCAGAACGCTCGCCGAGCAAACTTGAAGTCTACATCTTTAGCGCGGCCCAATTCGAAGAGGCCTTCCCCCACTTCGGCGACAACGTCGCCGGCGTTTATTACGCCCAAACAGAACGCATCGCCGCCTATTCGATCTTCAGCGTGAACAGCGGGTTTGGCTCGCAGGACATCCTGTTCCACGAATACGCGCACCACTTCATGTACCAGTATTTCAACAACGCTTATCCAGCTTGGTACATCGAAGGCTTCGCTGAGGTTGTGTCGACCGCGCTGCTCAGCTCCGAGAGAATTGTCATCGGACGCGCCAATCCGGCAAGAACGCGTGATCTCCAGAGCACGACATGGCTGTCGATGGAACGGTTGCTCACGACATCGACAAGCCAGTTTCGTGACGGTCGCGAGGCAGCGATGTTTTACGCACAGAGTTGGCTCTTTGCGCATTATTTGCTGCTGACACCTGGGGCGAATGTACAATTCGCAACTTATGTACGCGAGTTGCGCAGCGGCCGTCCGGCGCTTGAAGCGTTTCAACACGGCTTCGGCGTAACACCGGCTGAGATGCAAACGACGTTGCGAGCGTATTTGCGCGCCAATCCCAATGCCATCGTATTGACGCAACCCGCTCTTGTCGCTGCGCCGCCAATGACGGTGTCGCAGCTCCCCGCCAGTTCACAACGCCTGATGACGGTCGCGACGCGGCTAGAGAACGGCACGATCCCAGACGACGACAAGCCTGAATTGCTCGCGCGCGCTCGCCAACTCGCGGGCGCCGAGCCATACGACGACTTTGCGCTCTTCACACTTGCCCGCGCTGAGATCACGCTCGGTACGACGCAAACAGCAAGAACGCTGCTTGAGCCATACCTCGCTGCGAACCCGAGCAATCGCGACGCGCTCTATTTGATGGGGCTCGCCTATCTGCGCGAAGCCCATGCGTCCGAGGGAGAGAGCCGAACAGCGTTGCTTGCGGAAGCGCGACGGCACCTCGTGCGCGGCTATCGCATCGACGGCAATCACGTCCCAACGCTCGCGCGCTACGCGGAGACCTACTCAGGCGTTTCGATGAGCGAGGCGACGTTCGAGAATTACCTCAACATCCTGCTCCTCGCGCGACAACTCGCACCTCAGGTGGATGAGATCAGCCTCAATGCCGCAAATATGCTGATCGCCGCCGACCGGCCCCGCGAGGCGATCCCAATCCTGCGCGCGCTTGCCTACGATCCACACGCAGGCGGCGCGGCGGAGACAGCGTTGCGTCTGCTGACAGCGGCGGAAGCCGCGCTGACGGCTGCGCCAGCGAACTAGCCTTCCACGGGCTCGTAGACGCCACCCCAGTCTTCATCCCATCGCAACTCGCCTTTCTCGGCACGATCGGCGATTAGCTCGATGAATTCAGTGAGCGACGGCGTCACAAACGCGCGCGTAGCATCGTCATGCCACATAGTGAGCACTTGGCCCGGCGTGCCACCTTTGTCGGGATCCATGTCAACGCAGAGGTGGTTGCCACCGCCATCACCGCAAAACGGAATCCAACCCAACCGCCACCATTCGTCGCCACGAATGGGTCCTATTGGCGCGCAGTCATTACCTTCCGGTACAAACTGATCGCGACGCAATTCTTCCCAAATACTCCATTCATCCACGATGCGCCTCGCTGAGAAGAGCTCCCAACCCGGAAGCACCTGCACCTCGTTGCTGCCGTTACGCTGCAAAAGAAGGTGCCGCAGATCGAATGGCAGCGCGAAGCCGATCTTGCTTTCCGTTTCCGCGATATCCGTCTCCGAAGCGCTGGACGCAAAGTATGTGTTGAACGCCGCGTGCCCCTTCTCGATCGCCGCCGCGTAGCGGGCCCACGCGCGATCAAAGCGTGCTGGATCGAAAGTCATTGGATCATTCGTTCTTGCCGCGCTTCTTGTCGCGCTCGGCCAAGATGCGAAGACGCAAGGCATTGAGCTTGATGAAGCCTTCGGCGTCAGCCTGGTTGTAACCGCCTGCTTCATCGAAGCCGACGAGCTTCTTCGAATAGAGCGAGTATGGCGACGAGCGGCCAACAGTGCGGACGCTGCCTTTGTAGAGCTTCAGCTTTACATCGCCGGCGACGCTCTCTTGGCTCGCGTCGATCGCGGCTTGCAGCATCTTGCGCTCCGGCGTCCACCAGAAGCCGTTGTAGATGATGCTCGCATAGCGCGGCATCAGCTCATCTTTGAGATGCATCGCCCCGCGATCAAGCGTGATGCTCTCAATGGCGCGGTGTCCGTGCCATAGGATCGTGCCGCCGGGCGTTTCGTAGAAACCGCGTGACTTCATGCCGACATAGCGGTTCTCGACCAGATCCAGTCCGCCAATGCCGTGCTTGGAGCCAAGCCGGTTCAGCTCCGCCAGCAGCTCATGCGCCTTCATGGCTTTGCCATTGATGGCGACGAGGTCACCGCGCTCGAATGAAAGCGTGATCGTCTCGGCCTGATCCGGCGCTTCTTCCGGCGTGATCGTGCGGCGATCGCCGCGCTTGGTGACAATCTCCGGCACTTCGACATCGGGATCTTCGAGCGCGAGCCCCTCGCTCGACGTATGCAGCAAGTTTGCATCGATCGAGAACGGCGCGGCTTGCTCTTTGCCCTGCGCGATCTGGATATCGTGCTTCTTGGCGTAGGCGATGAGATCGGGACGGCCCTCGAACTCCCACTCGCGCCACGGCGCAATCACTTTCACGTCCGGCTTCAGCGCGTAATAGCTGACCTCAAAGCGAACTTGGTCGTTCCCCTTGCCGGTTGCGCCGTGGCAGACGGCGTCGGCGCCGACCAGGTTGGCGATTTCGATCTGACGCTTTGCGATCAGTGGCCGCGCGATCGAAGTACCGAGCAGATACTGGCCTTCGTAGAGCGTGTTGGCGCGGAACATGGGCCACACGAAATCGCGCACGAACTCTTCGCGCAGATCGTCGATGAAGATGTTGCCGGGCTTCACGCCCATCTTCAGCGCCTTCTCGCGCGCCGGCGCGAGCTCTTCGCCTTGACCGAGATCGGCGGTGAAGGTGACGATCTCGCAGCCGTAGGTCTCCTGCAGCCACTTCAGAATGATGGAGGTGTCGAGGCCGCCTGAATAAGCGAGCACGACTTTTTTGACCTTGGGCTGCGACATGGATTCTTCCTGAGCGAATGGCGCGCTTCTTCCACAGCGCGGCGGTTAGATCAACGGATAGGGCTTTTCGCGTATCCACTTTGACAAAAGCCACTTCTCGCCGGACGCCACTGGCAGACCAGCATGGAGCGAATGGCGCTCTCTCTCGCCCGTCGCGGAGAGATTCCAGAAGATGAGCGCATCGCCCGTCTCGCCCTTGAACCGCCAATTGAGGCGCGGGAAATCCGTTTCACCACCTTCGTAGTCATCGTTCAAATAGACCAGCACGGTGCAAACGCGCTGACCGAGCCGCCTCAGCTCATCAGCGAAGGTGGCCTCATCGCCAGGGACGATAAAATCATAGTGCGAACGGTATTGCTGCCCTGGTGTATAATGGAGGACGTTCGTGGGCTCTTGCTGGATAAGCGGAAGCCCAATCGCAGCCGAGATGCGCAAGCACGTCAGTTGCACGATAAGGTCAGATTCGATCGCGCTGAATCCGGCGCCCGAATTGGTGCGCATTTGCTCATCAACTGCCGCAGCGCCAGTCTCAGGGTTTTTGACTTTCGCCGAGATCAAGCGGCGACGCGCTTGATCGATGAGCCAAGCGCAGGCTTCCGCTGGAAGGAATTTCTTGACCGTGAAGATGCGAGGCGCATCGCAATGTTGAACGACTGGCCGCTGCTCGAACCATGCCTCGGGCTTGAAGCCCCCCACTCCGCCAAGCGCTGCGAGCTGTCCATGCGCGCGCTCGTCACCGGTGGCGGCAGCTTGCGCAACATACGAGATCGCGTCGTCCCAGCTTTGCGGACGGCCAAATCCCAATGCCGCCAACGTCGCGTGAAGCAGCAGCGCCTGTGGAAAGTTTTGCGCACACGCATCGCGAACAAGTTTGAGCGCCATCTGTGGATCGGGCGGCGCCTCGCGTCCGATCAGAAGGATGCGCGCGAGCTGGAACTGCGACAGCGGATCTCCCGCTGCCGCCTGCCGCCCCAACTCCATCACATGATCTGACATCAAACACTCTTCGCCACGCCCTTATGCTAGAGTTTTCACCATGGCTCGCAACTTGGATCGGCTGCTGCGCGATTACATCGCGCCTCCGCCCGGCATGCGCCCGGTGGATTTCGCCGCGCCAGCCGGGGCGCCGGCTCTGTTCGCACCGGACTCGGTGAGCTGGCGGGTCATGAAAAACCCGGTCGCGCTCATTGTCGGCGGCATTGCAGCAGTGATCCTCGAACTGGCCGAACCGCGCGTGCGGACCGGCGTATGGGAGCACACCAGTTTTCGGCGCGATCCAGTGACCCGCATGCGGCGCACGGGTTACGCGGCTTGGGTGACGGTCTATGCGCCGGAAGAGACTGCGCGAGCCATGATCGCTGGCGTCGTGCGCGCGCATGAGCGCGTCGAAGGACGAACGCCTGCGGGCGTTCCCTATCGCGCCAATGAACCTGAGCTACTAACATGGGTGCACGCCACGGCCGCGTTCGGTTTCGTGGAAGCCTACACGCGCTTCGTTCGGCCACTCGCCGCCGATGAGATTGATCGCTTCTGCGCCGAAGGGGCATCGGTCGGCGCGCTTTACGGCGCGGATCGCTCACCGCGTTCGACCGCGGACCTAGATGCCCTGTTCGAGGCAATGGCGCCCAAGCTGGAGCGCTCGGACATTGTATTGGAGTTTTTCGACATCATCCGCGCCGCGCACCTGCTGCCGTGGCGACGGCTTCAGCGTCTAATGATCCGCGCCGCCGTGGAGATTACGCCGCCTTGGGCGCGCGAGATATTGGGATTGGGCCCCGAGTACGGATTCAAGCCGAGTTATGAATCATTGGTCCGCGCTACGGGCGCGGCGTCGGAACGTTTCGTTCTTGAAGACGCGCCGCCCGCGCAAGCGTGCAAGCGGCTCAGTCTGCCTCCGAACTATCTTTATCGCTAGCGCGCCGCTTGTCAGGCCTACACCATCACCTGGTTGCCCAGCTCCACGGCGCGGCCGGACGGAATGTGGAAGAAGTCCGTTGCGTTGGTCGCGTTGCGGGCGAGGAAGATGAACAAGTGATCCTGCCAAAGCGGCATACCGCTTCTCTCGCTCGGCACGATGGTGCGGCGTGACAGGAAGAAGCTGGTTTTCATAATATCGAACTTCAGTCCGTGCTTTCGCGCTTCCGTCAGTGCTTTGACGACGTTCGGTGTTTCCATGAAGCCGAAGGTGAGCGTGACGCGCTTCACGTCCGGCATGTAGTCCTCGACCTTCACGCGTTCGCTCTCCGGCGAACGCGGCGCGTTCACGGTCTTCACCGTCAGAATGATGATCTGCTCATGCAGCACCTGGTTGTGCTTCAAATTGTGCATCAACGCTGCGGGCGCGATGTCGGGATCACCGGTGAGGAAAATCGCAGCACCGCGCACGCGATGCGGCGGGTGGTGCGAAAGCGTCTCGAACAGCTTCGCGATCGGCTCGTCGCGGCGAACCGTTTCTGCCAGCAGGCGTGTGCCCCTCACCCACGTCCACATCACCACAACGAGGCCCGCGGCTAGCACCAGAGGCACGAAGCCGCCCTCGACAAACTTGGTCAGGTTCGAGGCCATAAAAACGGACTCAAGCGCTAGGAATGGCAGCATCGTTAGCGCCGCCAAGAGCGGCGGCCATTTCCACAGGCGCCAAAGGATGATGAAGGCGAGCGAACTCGACATGATCATCACGCCGGTGATGGCAATGCCGTACGCTGCAGCGAGCGCGGTGGAAGAGCCAAAACCGATCGCAAGTATGAGCACGCCAACCAGCAGCATCCAATTCACTTGCGGCATGTAAATTTGACCCGCTTGGGTCTCGGACGTGCGGCGGATTTCCATGCGCGGCAGCAGGCCAAGCTGAATTGCCTGCTGTGTCAGCGAGAAGGCGCCGGTGATAACCGCTTGGCTCGCGATCACGGTGGCGACCGTCGCAAGCAGCACCAGCGGCAGCCTGAACCAGTCAGGCGCGAGCTGGAAGAAGGGGTTCGAGATCGCGTCGGGGTTGGCCAACACCAGCGCGCCCTGGCCGAAATAGTTCAGCATCAGGCACGGCAGGACGAGGAAGGCCCAGGCGGCGCGAATGGGCGCCGGCCCAAAATGGCCCATGTCGGCGTAGAGCGCCTCGGCGCCAGTCACGGCCAAGAACACCGAGCCCAAAACGACAAAGCTGAGACCCGGATGGGAAAGCACGAAGTCGATAGCGTGCCACGGAAACACAGCCGTCAGAATTTCAAGATCGTCGAAAAGATGGACGGCGCCGAGCGCACCCATAGTCAGAAACCAGACCAAAGTGATCGGTCCGAACACGGCGCCGACGCGGCCGGTGCCGCGACTTTGAATGACGAACACGCCAATCAGCACGCCGATCGAGATGGTGAGAACCAATGCAGGTGTCGTGGCGGTTTCTAGCCCCGGCACCAGCGCCAAGCCTTCGACCGCTGACAACACCGAGATCGCCGGCGTGATCATCGCGTCGCCGTAGAACAGCGCCGCGCCAACCACGCCAAGACCGAACAAGAAGATCGGCCGCCCTCCCAGCGCGCGTTGCGCCAGCGCCATCAGCGCGAGCGTGCCGCCCTCACCTTTGTTGTCCATAAACAGAACGAGCAGCACGTACTTGATCGAAACCAAAGTCATCAGCGCCCAGAAGATGAGCGAGATGATGCCGATGACTTCGCCACGCTCGAGCCCATTGACGGCAACGTGCTTGATCGACTCGCGGAACGCATAAAGCGGGCTAGTGCCGATGTCGCCGTAGACGACCCCAATCGATCCGATCAGCAGCGTCCAAAATGCGCCATGCGCATGCGTGCTGCGGCGGCCGCTCTTAGCGGCGACGTTCTTCGGATTGGGCTGGGGCGCTTCGGCTGGAGCCTGCGCCATGAGAGAAATCCCCTACGAGCACAAAGCCGCGCCCGGTGGGCCGCGCGTCTACGCCCTTTAACGTGGAGGCGCAAATGCTTGCGCCCTCACCTTCTTGCGGCCAGGGACCTTGTCGTTTGGTTACTTCAGCGGCAGCCGCACCCACCGCCACGGTGGCCGCCGCCATAACCGCCGCTACGCGCGCTCGAACGGGCCGAAGCGTAGGCGAACGCCGACGCTGAAGCCGATCCGCCACGAATTATGACAGTGGTGCTGGAGTAATAACCGCCGACACCGATGTCGGCGCCAACGCCGCCGCCGCTGAAGAACGAGTTGGACAGCGTCACCGTTTCCGGGCCGGTCTCAACCACGGGCGCCGGCGGAACTAGCGCAGCTGGGCGCGGCGGCAGAGGCCGGCGCACACGCTGGCGTTGCGGCGGACGCGGGCGCTCGATGCCGTCAGCATAGGCGGCGGTCGGCGCCACAAACGCGGGCGCCGCTACAAGCGCCAGGGCCGCAAGGATTGCGCGCACGCGCATGGGCTTTCTCCAAAATGCAGTGCGGAAGCTTTGCGCACGCGTGCACCCAGGTGAAGCCGCTTCGCCACCCACGCGCGAAGTTCGCGCCAATGCTGCGCCATTAATCAGAAGTCGCTAGCGATGCCCTTGCGCTCCCAGTCGCCAAAACGCGTTGGCTCCGGGCCTTCGCGTCTGCCGAGTTCCTTGGCCCGTTCCTCAGCGCGCACGGAAACGCGGCGTGCTTCGGCCTCTGCCAGCGCGCGTTGCGCTTCCGGCGTCAGCTTGCGCGGCGGCGGGGCGTCATCTGCCATACTGAACCCTACCCTCGGCTCTCGAGATCGCGCAATTGCTGGACATGGCGCGCCGTTTCGGTCGCGCAACACGGCGGCCGCCGAGGCGCTGTGCCAGAGCGCAAGCGTGGTCCCTGGGGTTAAGCTTCCGCAAGGCGCCGACGGCGCTCGCTTTGTCTTTGATTTAGCTAACCAATTCACCCGGCCGCGGGGTGCGGACCCGCATTTATGGTTGATGAATCCTTAACCGCCATCCTGCGACTTTCGCTGTCAGGTTTTTACGACTAGCGATGCGCCGTTTTCCTATCCTTCCTGTCGCGCTCGGCGCGGCCCTCGGCCTGCCCGGCGTCGCGCCCGCTTGGGCGGATTCGCCTGTTGTTATCGACGGCACGGATCGCGATACGCGCGCCATTCTCGATCTGCTGCCCGACCGCGAAAGTCCTGAAAGCTTATTCGACGCGGAGCGCATCGCGGAGGAAGCGGCGGCACGTGCTTTGGCGTGGCTGCGTTCGGAAGGCTATTATGGCGCGACGGTTACGCCTGAAGCGAGCGAAAGCCCGCCGTCCGCGCGGCTCATCATTGAACTCGGCACGCGGTTCACCTTCGAGACGCCGCGTATCGTTTACGTCTCCGGTGCGCCGAACGCGGAAGCATCCCGCGCAGCCGACGAAGCGATTGCAACGGTGCGTCACCGCGATCCAGCGCGCTCCGCGGCGGTGCTGCAGGCCGAGTCCGACGCGCTCTCGGCGCTGCAACAGAATGGCTACGCCGACGCTACCGCAAATGATCGGCGCGTTGTCGTCGATCATGCCAGCGCGGAAGTCGCCGCCGAAATTCGCTTTAGCACCGGAGAACTGGCGCGCCTCGGCAGCGTGCGCGCCGAACCGGGCGACATTCTGCGCCCCGGCTTCATCAGCGATCTGCAAAACTGGGAAACCGGCGCCGTCTATTCGCCGCAAGCGTTGGCGCGCTTGCGCCGTGATCTCACATCAACCGGTGCGATTTCGCTCGCCTCGACGCGGCTTGCGCCGCCGAACGAAGCTGGCCTGCGCGACGTCATCATCAATGTCGAACCCGCAAAGCGCAACGCCTATGAACTGGGCGTCAGCTACTCGACCACCGAAGGCGCGGGCGTGCAGGCAGAGTGGACGCGCCGCAACCTAACAGGACGCGCCGACTCGCTGACCATCGGCGCAACTCTGGCCGAGATGCAGCAAGGTCTCGAGGCCTCGCTGACGCGCCCTCACGCCGCCGGCCTCGGTCACTCCACAACATTTGGCGTCTCCGCCAATCGCGAGCAACTGGACGCGTACTCCAGGCAAGGCGTTGCGATCTTTGCCTCCGTCGATGCTTCAACGCGCCTGCGCAGCGCCACAAGCTACGGCTTGCGGCTCTCGGCTGACGAATACGACGACACGGTCGGCACGGTTAGCGACGCCATTGTACTCTCGGGCTTCGGCAATTGGCGCCATGACACGACAGCGTTCTCGCTCGATCCGACGGACGGCTCGATCACCGAACTTCGTCTCGAACCCTCGGTCTCAACCGGCGACGAAACGCTCGGCTTCCTTCGCGCCACCGCCGAAGGACGCATCTACGAGTCGCTCGGCGCCAATGATCGCGTCACGCTCGCTGCGCGCGGCCGCGTTGGCTGGCTTGAGGCCGTCTCTGGCGATCCGAACGATGCTCCGCCCGATCGCCGCTTCTACGCAGGCGGCGGCGGCTCCGTGCGCGGCTATGAGTACAACTCCATTTATCCCGAAGAACGCGACCTGCTTGGCCTCACGCCCGGTGGGCAAGGCGCACTCGAAGTCTCATTCGAAGCACGCTGGCGCTTCAACGATCGCTGGGGCGCGGCCGCGTTTGTCGATGGTGGAACGGCGTTCGATGACTGGGGCGATGCAACAGATCTGAGCTGGGGCGTCGGCTTCGGCGCGCGCTACAATCTCGGCTTCGCACCCCTGCGCTTCGACATCGCGTTCCCACTCGACGAAGACGAGCGCACCGGCGACGTCGCGCTCTACATCAGCTTGGGCCAAGCGTTTTGAGCGAAGAGACCCCCAAACCGCGCCGGCGTAAACGCTGGTGGGCCTTCGCAGGCGGCGGCGTGCTTGTTGGCGCCGGCGCGGCGATCGCGCTTGGGCCGGCGGCGCACCTGGTCGTCGACGCCGCGGCGGACGGCGCGCGCGTATGGCGGCTCGGCACGCTGAAAGTCGATGATGTCAGCGGCAGCTGGATTGGAAACCTCCGCGCCCGCACGATCACGATCGCGGACGAAGATGGCGTCTGGCTCGAAGCGCACGACGTGGCGCTCGAGTGGTCGCCGCAAGATATACTCTTCGGTGCGGTCCGCCTGCATGCGGCGAGCGCCAACTCCATCGCAATAGCGCGTCAACCGACCCTTTTGGAGCAACGCCCGTCCTCAGGCGCGAGCTTCGATGTCGTCATCGATCAGCTGCACGTAGAGCGCCTGACGCTCGCTGAGCCTGTTGTTGGCCACGCCGCCGAGTTTACCGCCGATCTCGTGCTCGACCTCCAAGATGAAGATTTGCGCGCGATTGACCTGACTCTGCTGCGGCTCGATTCTGAGGACGATCGCCTTATCGCGCTCTATCACGCCGATCAGGACTACGCGCTCAGTCTCGACCTTTACAGCGCGCCTGGTGGCGTCATCGCAAGCGCGATCGGTGTTGGAGACCAAGGCATTCGCGCCACAGCGATTGGCAACGGCACTCTCCGCGCCGGCAATTCACACATCGAAGCAATTGCAGGCGAACGCCAATTGCTCATCGCCAACACGCGCTGGGGCGAATCTGATTGGTCCGTAACTGGACAAGCGTATCTCGACGCCCTGCCAGCACTGCAAACGCTCGCAGAGCGCATCGGCCCGAGCGTGAATTTCAACCTGACCGGTACGCCTCAAAATCGCGGGTTCAACGCGCATGCTGAGACGCCCTTCCTTGCGCTAGACCTGACAGGCGCGCTTGATGAGAACGGCGAACTCGATGGCCCGGCGCGCATTGTGGCGACAACCAATCAGCTTTCCGATGTGGCGCGAGAATCACCATTTGCGCTCGGCGCCGCGCGCCTAGAAGGTGAGCTTCGCCGCGCGCGCGGAACGACCGCTATCCGCGCCACGCTCGACGCACAACAAATCGACGTCCTCAGTCAGCGAACGCAGCTATCTGGGCCGGTGGAGGCCGCCCTCAGCGATGACGCGTTCACGCTCACCGCGGATTTGCGCGCGCCGCAACAAGCCGCGCCGCTCTTCGCTAATGCACGTCTGCGCGCCGCTGTTGACTACAATCGCCGCCGCGAACGCTTCGAACTCAATCGCACCGACCTCACAAGCGACGCTATCGCTTTGGACGCGCAAGGCTGGGTGAACGACGGCGATGGTGAATTCTCCGGCGCATGGCGCGTGCGTCGCATGGAAGCTTTGGCGCCAGATCTGCGCGGCGAAGCCGCTGGCCGCTGGCGCGCCTTCCGCGACGGCGAAGGTGAGCAACGCGCTTGGGCCATTAGCGTTGACGGCCAAGGTGCACGATTTGCGGGTTCGCCGGACGTAATTCCGCAATTGCTTGGCGCCACTCCCCGCCTGGACGCGCGCATGCGCTACGAAAACCGAGGCATCACTGTTTCTCATGCGCGCGTATACGGCGCGCAACTTCGCGCCGGCGCGACGGGTCGCATCGTGAACGGCAACGCCAATCTAGCGATCGAGGCCAGCGCGCGTGGCCCACTTGATCTCGGCGGTGCGGAAATCGGCGGCGCTATCGACGCAACCGGTACAATTGCGGGCCGCATTGCGCGCCCAACGCTCGCAATGCGCGGCGCACTTTCCAGCTTTGCCGCAGGCGGCGTGGTCGTTGAACAACCGATCGTAAACTTCACGCTGGCGCCGAGCGGAAGCGGCTATGCAGGACGTGCCGATGTCACAGGCACAGCGTCAGGCCAAGCGCTCAACGGCAACGCCAACGTTGTCATCGCAGGCGGGGCGATGGGCCTGAACGAGCTCGATGCACAATGGGGCGGCTTGCAAGCGCAAGGCAGCGCACAATTCGCCAGCGGCGGCGTCTCGGCGCAGCTTGATATCAACGGCGCCGTTGATGGATTAGTGCCGGGCCTCACAGGTCGGCTCGCAGGCGATCTCGCGCTCACACCCGAAGCAATCACGCTCGACGCCAACGTCGCCGACGCACGCGCAGGCGATCTCCGCGTTCGGGCCGCCACGCTGCACGCAGAGGGGCCACTCGACGCGATCGCCACCACCTTCGATCTGCGTGGACGCTTGCGGCAAGCATCGCTCGCATTCACAGGCACGGCGACCTTCAACCTCGATGAGCAGTCTGCGCGCATTGAGGGCCGAGGCACACTCGCGGACCAACCGGTCTACTCACGCGCGCCGATCACCGTCGATTGGAGCGCGGGCCGCACTCAGGCATCGGTCAATGTCGCCATGGGCGATGGCGTCGTACACGCGCAATGGGAAGAGCGTGGCCGCGCACTCACCGGCTCCGCACAAATCGAGGACGCGCCGCTGGCGCCGCTCGCCGCGATCTGGGGCGAACGCGCCACCGGCCGCATCGACGGACGCATCTCGATTGCAAGCAATGGCGGCGGACTCAGGGGTGATGCTGACATTCGCCTCGACGACGCGCGCGTCTCCGGCCGTCAGCGCAACACGCTCGATATGCACATCGTCGGCAACCTCACGCCAACAAGACTGACCTCGACCGTCGACGCCACCTCCGAAGGCGGCCTCGTCGCGCATCTGGAAGCAGACGCACCGGTGGAAACCAGCGCCGTCCCCTTGCGCATCGCCATTGCACGTGACCGTCGCGGCCGTGCGTCGTGGTCCGTGCGAGGACCGGCCGACGCGTTGTGGGCGGCGGCGCGTTTGCCCGATCAGTCGCTTGAAGGCGCGCTCGACGGCGAAGGCACGATCGAGTTCGGCGCAGGCTACCTTTCCGGCGCTGGCCACCTCGAAATCGTCGATGGCCGGTTTGAAGATAAGCTCACCGGCGTGCGGCTGGTCGATCTCGACGCGCGCGTGGCGCTCGATGATCGCGGCGTGACGATCGAGAACTTCACCGCATCAGGCCCGCGCGGTGGCCGCCTCACCGCAACCGGCGGTAGCACCAACGATCGCCAAGGCAGCATCACCGTCGATGTCGACACTATGCGCGTCGTCGATCGCCCCGATGCGCGCGCCGTCGCGAGCGGCGAACTCACGCTCGCCTGGAACGGCCTTCAATCATCACTAACCGGCGATCTCAACATTATCGAGGCCAGCATCGACATTGCCGGCAATCCGCAGGCGGGCATCCCGACGCTCGACGTCATCGAAGTCAATCGCCCCGGCGAAGAGGACGAGCCGCTCGAAGAAGAAACGCCGCGCCGCAATGGTTCGACGACGCTCAATGTCAACGTCACAGCGCCGGGGCGCGTGTTTACGCGTGGCCGCGGCGTCGATGCGGAATGGGCTCTCGATATGCGCCTCGGCGGCACGTCGGCGCGGCCATTAATATTCGGCACCGCTCGCGCGCAGCGCGGCACGCTGGCGCTCTCCGGTCAGCCTTTCGAAATTGAAAGCGCGATCATCGAATTCGACGGCGATCCACTCGACGCGCGCATCAATCTGACTGCCGTGCGTGACACCGCCGATCTCAGCGCCCGCATCCGCCTCATCGGCACCGCACGCGACCCGGAGATCACCTTCTCCTCCGATCCGGCGCTGCCGGAAGATGAAATCCTGCCGCAGGTTCTGTTTGGCCGCTCGGTCGAGGATCTCTCGGCCCTCGAAGCGGCCCAACTCGCTTCGAGCTTGGCGGCGCTTTCAGGGCGCGCTTCGCTCGACCTCCTGGACGCCGCGCGCGCCGCCGCGGGCCTTGATCGCTTCAATGTGCGCCAGGACGAAAACGGCGGCTTCCTCGTCGCGGGCGGTGTTTACCTAACCCGCGACGTTTATGTCGAAGTGGCGCGTAGCGGGCTTGGCCAAGCGCAAACGAAGGTCGAATGGACCGTCCGCCCGCGCCTGGTGCTGATCACCAGCTTCCTCGGCAACGGTGATCAGCGCGTTTCACTGCGTTGGCGGCGCGAAACCGATTGAGGCGCCGGGCGCCTTCGCCATATAGAGCGCTATGAAATTCCTGGATCAGACCAAGATCTACGTGCGCTCCGGCAACGGCGGCGCCGGCGCGGTCTCGTTCCGGCGCGAAAAGTTCATTCCTTTCGGTGGCCCGGATGGCGGCGACGGCGGCCGGGGAGGCGACGTCTGGATCGAGGCCGCCGACGGCCTCAACACACTGATCGACTATCGCTACCAACAGCACTTCAAAGGCGCGACCGGCGGCCACGGCATGGGCCAGAACCGCCACGGCGCCAACGGCGAGAGCGCCATACTCAAAGTCCCGACCGGCACCGAAGTGCTGGACGAGGACAAAGAGGCGGTGATCGCCGACCTAAACAAGGCGGGCATGCGCGTTCTGCTCGCACGCGGCGGCAATGGCGGCTTCGGCAACGCCTACTTCAAATCATCCGTGAACCAGGCGCCTGAATACGCCAATCCCGGCCTCGAGGGCGAAGAGCGCGTCTTTTGGCTTCGGCTGAAACTCATCGCCGACGCCGGCCTTGTCGGCTTGCCGAACGCCGGCAAGTCGACGTTCTTACGCGCTGTCTCGAGTGCGACGCCGAAGGTCGCCGACTATCCGTTCACGACGCTGCACCCGCACCTTGGCGTCGTCACCGTTGGCAACGCTGAACGCTTCGTCATGGCGGACTTGCCTGGTCTCATTGAGGGCGCTGCTGAAGGCACCGGCCTCGGCACGCGCTTCCTCGGTCACGTCGAGCGCTGCGTTGCGCTTGTGCACTTGATCGATGCGACCGCCGAGAGCGCGACTGACTCCTATCGCACCGTGCGTCACGAAATCGAAGCTTACGGCGAAGGGCTCGCAGAGAAGCCTGAGATCGTTGCGCTCAACAAAGTCGACGCAATGACGCCGGCCGAAGCGAACCGCAAACGCGCCGCGCTCTCTCGCGCGATCGGCAAAGAAGTGCGTCTCGTCTCCGGTGTTTCCGGCGCCGGCGTGCGCGATCTGGTGAACGAAATCGCCACAATGCTGCGCGACCGGCGGAGCGACCAAGTCAAAGCCGAAGAGGCCGAGCAGGATTGGACGCCGTGAGCCGGATCGCCGCCGCGAACCGACTCGTTATCAAAATTGGCTCCGCCCTCCTCGTCGACCGCGAAGGCGCCCCAGCGCGCGCATGGCTCGCTGCTCTTGCCGACGACATCGCCGCGGCGCGCGCATCGGGAAAACAGGTTGTCATCGTCTCATCCGGCGCAATCGCTTTGGGTCGCAAGGCGCTTGGATTGCAACGCGCGACCACACTCGCTGAAAAGCAGGCCGCGGCCGCAGCTGGGCAAGCGCGACTGATGGGCGCCTACGAAGAAGCATTTGCGCGCCACAACATTCCAGTTGCTCAGGCCCTGCTCACACCGGACGACACCGAACGCCGCCGACGCTGGCTGAACGCACGCGCGACGTTGGAGACTTTGCTCGAACTCGGCGCCATCCCGATCATCAACGAGAACGACACCGTCGCCACCGCCGAGATCCGCTATGGCGACAATGATCGGCTCGCCGCGCGCGCGGCGCAGATGATTTCCGCTGACGTTCTGGTGCTGCTCTCGGATATCGACGGGCTTTACGAGCGCGATCCGCGCAAGGACGCCGCCGCGCCGTTCGTCGCAGAAGTGAGCGAAATCACCCCAACGATCGAAGCGATGGCTGGCGATCCTGGCGCGCTCGGCACTGGCGGCATGCGCACCAAGATCGAAGCCGCGAAGATTGCAACGCGCGCCGGATGCGCCGTCGTCATCACCAAAGGCGGCGATCTCAACCCATTGCAGCGCCTTGAGGGCGGCGCACGCGCCACCTGGTTTTTACCGAGCGCCTCGCCGCGCGCCGCCTACAAAGCTTGGATCGCCGGCAGCCTCGCGCCGCAGGGTGCGCTGGTCGTGGACGATGGCGCCGCAAATGCGGTTCGCGCAGGCAAAAGCTTGCTGCCCGCCGGCGTCACCGAAATTCGCGGCGCGTTTGAAAAAGGCGATTGCGTGCGCGTTCTTTCCTCCAGCGGCGCCGAGATCGCGCGCGGCCTCGCCCGCTATGACGCGGCCGACGCCTCACGCATTAAAGGCATGAAAAGCACGGCAATCGCCGAAACGCTCGGTTATGATGGCGGCCCCGCCCTGGTGCACGCCGATGACTTGGCCCAAGTCTGATTCATGAGCTCGCTCGAAGCTGAGATGCTGGACATTGGACGCCGCGCTCGCGTGGCGGCGAATGCACTGCGCCTCGCCCCGGCCGAAGCGCGCACCGCCGCGATCAACGCCATGGCGCAACGCCTGCGTGAGCGCGCTGCCGAAATCGCGAGCATCAATGAGAGCGACGTCGCTGCCGCCCAAAGCAAGGGGCTGGACAGCGCTCAGATTGATCGCCTGCGCCTGGATCGTGAGCGTACACTCGCCGTCGCGGACGGTGTAGCTGCCATCGCCCAACAAGCTGACCCCGCTGGCGCCACCACCGCGGAATGGACGCGCCCGAACGGGCTCCGCATCCAACGCGTGCGCACGCCGATCGGGGTAATCGGCATGATTTTCGAGAGCCGGCCGAACGTTGCCGCTGACGCCGGCGCGCTGGCGATCCGATCCGGCAACGCCATCATTCTGCGCGGCGGCTCCGAGAGCGCAGAGACCACCGCTGCGATCGTGAACGAATTGCGCGCCGCATTGCGCGATAGCGGCCTGCCAGAAGATGCGATCCAGGCCGTGCCGACAACCGATCGCGCCGCCGTTGGCCTAATGCTGACCGGATTGAACGGCGCCATCGACGTCATCATCCCACGCGGCGGCAAGAGCTTGGTCCAGCGTGTGCAACAGGAAGCGCGCGTACCGGTGTTCGCGCACCTCGAAGGCATCTGCCACACCTACATCCACACCAGCGCCGATCCCGCGAAAGCACAAGCGATCGTGCTCAATGCGAAGATGCGCCGCGTCTCGGTGTGCGGCGCCACCGAGACTTTGCTGATCGACAGGGCCGTCGCGCCAGCTTTGCTTCCAGCGATCGCGAATGACCTAAAAAAAGCCGGCTGCACGCTTCGCGGCGACGACGCAGCGCGCGCAGTCGTGAGCATGAATGCGGCCAGCGAAGACGATTGGCGCACTGAATATCTCGCGCCGATCCTGTCGGTGCGCGTCGTCGAAGGCATCGCAGACGCCATCGCCCATATCGCCCGGTACGGCTCGCAGCACACAGAATCCATCATCACCGAGGATGTCGCCGCAGCCGAACTTTTCCTGCGCGAAGTCGACAGCGCCATCGTGCTGCACAACGCCTCGACGCAATTTGCCGATGGCGGTGAATTTGGCTTCGGCGGCGAAATCGGCATCGCTACGGGCCGCCTGCACGCGCGCGGTCCCGTCGGGGCCGAACAGCTCACCACGTTCAAATATGTGATCCGGGGCGACGGCCAGACTCGGTCCTAGGCTTGCCCGCCGAGCCGCCGCAGCATGTCAAACGTGTCAGGCCGGCTCCAATAAGCGCGGCCATTTTCGTCGGTCACACGGCCTGTCATCGTGCCAAGCAACGTTCCATCGGCGCCAAGCAACAGTGTGAACGGCAATGCCGTCGACAGCTCTGCAATCGTGTTGCTGGTGCGGTTCATCGAACGGCGGTCGCGTTCAAAACCGAACGTGTAAAGCAGCGCCTGCTCGGCGCTGTCTGCGGCGCGCGCGGTCTCTAGATCTGATGCGCCGAGCGATTGCAGGCGTTGCTGCGCTTCCGGCAAAGTCGCGCGATCGAACGCGAGCAGCGCCTTGATCTGCGCGTTAGAGCCAGCTGCGGCCAAACGCGCGCTGAGCCTCGCTTCATCGCGCTTCTCCGCCAGGCATGGCGGACACCATGTCGCCCACACTGCAAGCACAGCCGGCCTACCGCCCAGCCACTCGCGAATACTGACGCGGCCCGCCGCCGATTCGGGCGCAAGACGCGCGTTGAGCAGTCGTTCGGAAGACCGTTCCGGCGCGTCCCATACCGACATCGCGCTATGGTTACGCAACCAATCCGGCGCCTGCGACTGCTGCGCCTGAGCGCTACCCGCAAATGGCGCCATGGCAGCCGCAGCGATTAAAGCGCGACGCGTACAGGACATGCCTGCCTCCCCATTTCGCGCCACGCTGTAGCGCTCGCCCTGGCGCGCTATATAAGCGAGACGATGCCGTTACCGCCACAGAAAGCCGCATGAAGCGCGATCTGCCTCTCGCCTATCCCGGCATGAAGATCGGCCTCTTCGGCGGCAGCTTCGATCCCGCGCATGAGGGACACGCGCATGTCGCTGAAACGGCGCTCAAGCGCCTGGGCCTCGATCGCGTCTGGTGGCTGGTGTCGCCACAAAATCCGCTGAAGCCAAAATCGAGTCCGTTCGCGGAGCGCATGCAATCGGCGCAAGATCAGGCGCACGACGCGAAGATGGTCGTGACCGACCTCGAACAACGTCTGGACTGCCGCTACACCTTTGAGACGCTGCGCGCGCTAAAGCGGCTCTATCCTGGCGTTTCGTTCGCACTGATTATGGGCGCAGATAACCTCGCCAATTTCCGCAAATGGCGGAACTGGCGGGAGGTCGCGGCCGCCATTCCGGTGGTTATTGTGTCCCGCCCGGGCGTCCGCGCCGCCGAAAGGCTTGGCGCGCCGCGCCAGTGGACCTACCTAAACGCCCGGCTCCACAGGGAATCTTCCACCGCCATCCGTGCGCAAAAGCGTGCGGCGTTGGCGAAACCCAAGCGGAAGTGATAGCGTTCCCTCAACTGGGGCAAGAGAAGGATCAACGACCCTGTCGCCTGAAATGAAACGCGCACCGGCCGCCAAAGCCGGAGCCACGCCGCGAGCAGCCAACCGGCCCGCACCCGGCATCGATGTTGAAGCCGCCACCAAGGTGGTGCTGACGTCGCTCGAAGACGACAAGGCCGAGGAAATCCTCGCCATCGACATTCGCGGCAAATCCTCTTTCGCGGACATGCTCGTCATCGCTTCAGGGCGATCGGCGCGGCACGTCGGCGCGCTTGCCGATCACGTCATGCGTCAGCTCAAGGAAGCCGGCGTGAAGGACGTGCGTATCGAAGGCATGCCGCAGGCTGACTGGGTGCTTGTCGACGCTGGCGACGTGGTGGTTCACATTTTTCGCCCAGAGGTCCGCTCGTTCTACAACATCGAGAAGATCTGGTCGGGCGCAACGCCGGACTCCGTGCAGAGCTAAACGCTTGCGCGTGATCGTCGCCGCTGTTGGCCGTCTGCGTGACGGCCCTGAGGCGGCGATGACCGTCGATTACCTCCAGCGCGCCACACAGGCTGGCCGGCAGATCGGCTTCAAAGGCTTTGATCTGGTGGAAGTCGAAGGCAAGCCGCCAGGCGATATGCGCGCTGAAGGTGCAGCTCTCTTTCGCGCAACACCCGACGATGCGCGCAAAATTCTGCTCGATGAACGCGGCGCCGAATGGACGTCTCGTCAGCTTGCCGAAAAGCTCGCGCGTTGGCGCGATGACGGCGTTGCATGCACGACATTCTGGATCGGCGGCGCTGACGGCGCTTCACAAGGCGTTAAGGATAACGCTGACGAAAAGCTGGCTTTTGGCCGACAAACGTGGCCGCACAGGCTCGTTCGGGTGATGATTTCCGAACAAGTTTACCGAGCTGTGACGATACTCTGTTCTACTCCGTATCACCGGGACTGAAGTTCCTGGACGATATGGTGGTGGTGAAATGGCTCGAGGCGCAAAACGCGCCCGCGCCCTTGTCGCATGTGCGACGGGAGTGTTCGCACTCCTGCTAGGGACGGCGGACGCCCAGACGCAGCGAACAGTGGCGCAAGCCGAACGCGATCGCCGCGCGGAATCTCAGCGCGCCGAACGGCTGCGCACCGAAGCCACATCCGCCGCGCGCGAAGTGCGCACGCTTGATACACGCCTCGTCGCAGCCAGTCGCAGACGCCAGGAATCGGAAGCCGCCGCCGAAGCCGCGCTTCAGCGGCTCACCACCGTGCAACAACAGATCGTCGAAGACACCGCTGCGCGCTCACGCGCTCGCAATGCGTTTGAGTCCTCTGTCATCGCCGCCGCCTTCGCCCAACGCCGCGTCGAGCCGCAGGCCGTACGCGCAAGCATTGTCGCGCGCGCGCTCGCGCCCTCCTACCAAGCCGAAGAGCGCCGCCGCGCCGGCGCGCTCGCCGCCGCACGCCAAGACGAAAACGCCATCACCACCGAACGGAGCGTGCTGGCAGACGCGCAAGCGGCGATCGCGCAAGAACGCGGCGACATTGTTAATCTCCTAGCGCAGCGCCGTTCCGTGCAAACGCGTCTCGCGCGTGAAGCCACCGCGGCCGAGCGGCGCGTCCGCCAGCTCACAGCCGAAGCCCGTTCCCTTCGGGAACTATCGCAGCGCGTCGAGCGCGCCTCACGGCGCCAGCCTGGAACAACGCCGCCATCTGGCCCAAGCGTAATCCCCGCCGCCTGGGTCGCTCCCGCGCAAGGCCAGATCACCCGCGCCTACGGCGCTCGTCTAGCCGGCGGCCCAGCTGCGCAGGGCGCTACCGTCCGCACAAATTCAGGCGCTCAGGTAATTTCTCCCGCCGCAGGTGAGGTTGCCTATGCCGGAAGCTTTAGAAGCTACGGAAACGTGTTGATCCTCAATCTGGATGGTGGTTACGCTCTCGTTCTGACCGGGCTTGAGGCGATCAACGTCCGGGTCGGTGAGACGGTGCGGGCGGGGCAATCTGTCGGGCAAATGACAGCAACGGCCTCTTCGGCGCCGGAATTGTATGTAGAAGTACGCAGGGGTGACCAGCCGGTCGATCCTGGAAGATGGCTAAATGCGCGAGGCCTTACTGCGGAGGCTGGCGCACGAGCCGGTTAATGCGAATCGGGTAGGACGACCCGGGGAGTAAGGCATGCGCTTAGCTTGGATTTTGGCGCCGGTTGCAGGTGCTGCCGCTCTCGTTGGCGCGCTTGCCTGGTCGGCTCCCGAGACCCGTAGCAGCGGCGACATCTACCGTCAGCTCGAGCTCTTCGCTGACGTCCTGGCGCGCGTCGAACAGGATTACGTCGTCGAGATCGACGAACAGCAGGCAATGGAAGCGGCCATCCAAGGCATGCTCGCCTCGCTCGACCCACACTCCTCGTACATGAACGCGGAAGACTACCGCGAAATGCAAAGCCAGACCCGCGGCGAGTACGGCGGGCTCGGTATCGAAGTTACCAGCGAAGAAGGCGTGGTCCGCGTCGTCTCCCCGATCGACGGCACACCTGCTGCGCGCGCCGGCATCCTGGCGGGCGATTATCTGACCGCCATCAACGGCGAGAGCATCGTCGGCCTGACGTTGAACGAAGCCGTCGGCCGTATGCGCGGCGAAGCCGGCACCGAGATCACCATCACCATCGCGCGCGAAGCCACCGATCCGTTCGATGTGACGCTGCAGCGTGAAACCATCAATGTCCGCGCCGTCACCGCCCGCGTCGAAGGCGGCGATGTCGGCGTCATCCGCATTTCAACCTTCAACGAACGCACCGGCTCGATGCTTCAAGACGCAATCCGTCAAGTGAAGCGCGATACCGGCGGGCGCCTCCGCGGCGTCGTCGTTGACCTGCGCAACAATCCGGGCGGCCTGCTCGATCAAGCCATCGAAGTCTCGGACGCCTTCCTTGACGGCGGCGAAGTGGTTTCCACCCGTGGCCGCCAGCCGGAAGACGTTCAGCGCTACAACGCCCGCCGCGGCGACGACCTCGCCGGCGTGCCTGTGGTGGTGCTCATCAACGGGGCTTCGGCCTCGGCTGCGGAAATCGTTGCGGGAGCGCTCCAAGATCGCAACCGCGCGCTGATCGTCGGCACCGACTCGTTCGGCAAAGGCTCGGTCCAAACCGTGATCCCGCTGCAAGGCGGCCGCGACGGCGCGTTGCGCCTCACCACGGCGCGCTACTACACGCCAGCCGGCCGCTCAATCCAAGGCCCGGGCATCGTCCCGGACATGGAAGTAGCTTCGCGCCGCATCAATGCTGCCGAGGTTGAGCGGCTGCAACGCTTGGCTGTTTCGGAAGAAGATCTGCCGAACGCGCTCGACAACGAGTCCGGCGCGCACCGCCGCGCCGCCCACGTTCCGGACGATCAACCGCCGGAAAGCTGGGACGCCGAAGAGGACTATCAGCTCTCGCGCGCGATGGAATTCCTACGCCAAGGCATGGTGGCGGAACGACTTCGCCAGCGCGCCGGTTGAGACCCATTTACCACTCGTAAATCAATATGAAGCGTCCAGCCGTCCTAGTGACGGCTGGCGCGAATTCAGCGACTCTCCCCGCCATGATTCGCCCGCGCGTGAACATGCGGGGCTTCGCGCCAAAGCAACCACCAAAGCCTGCGCGACGCCTGCCGCAACTCAACCACCGAACCGTCGCGTTCGCCTTCGTCGGCGTGCTCGCAATCGGCGCGCTTACGGCTGTCCAAATTTTCGGCGATCCGGGCGCCGCTGGTCCGCGCCGGGTCGTGTCGCTACAGCCATCGAACGCGGAAGCGAGCGCGCCCCGTGTCTCCTTCACCGACGCCGCGGAAGAAGGCGCGGAGATGCAAACCTTCGGCATCGATGAGTTGCCGCAAACCGGCGAGTACGGCGAGATCGATGAGAATGGCGAACTGCGTGTCGCAGTCGTTGAATCACAACCGGCGCCGGTGGCTGGCCGCCCACCGACTTCGCCGCTACCGCGCGCGCCGCTTGCTGGCTTGTTCGAGAGCGGTCCCAACGGTCCGCTGCCGATTGTCGCCGCCAACGGCCGCACGCCGTCACAAGCTTACGCGCGTCCGTTCACGCCGCAGCAGGGCCGCCCCAAAGTCGCGATCATAATCGGCGGCCTCGGCTTCAACGCCAACGCAACCACGCAAGCGATCGACGAACTGCCTGCGGAAATCACGCTCTCGTTCGTTCCCTATGCGCAGAACCTGCAATCGTGGATCGATCGCGCCCGCGCGCGCGGCCACGAAGTCATGCTCGAACTGCCGATGGAGCCGTTCGATCCAGACGCAGACGATACCGGCCCGCAAACGCTGCTCGCGTCAGCGCCAGCGCAGCAGAACATCTCGCGCTTGGAGCAATTGCTCTCGCGCGGGACCGGCTATTTCGGCGTCACCAATTACCAAGGCGCGCGCTTCGCAACGTCGGCGCAAGCCTCAGCGCCTATCGCGCAAGCGCTACGCCGCCGCGGCATGGTGTTCATTTCTTCCGGCATAGGCCAACGCACAGCGCTCAGCGTCGAAGCGCAACGCGCGCAGCTGCCGAATACCGCCGCCGACCGCATTATCGATGCGCGCCGCGAAGCCGACGCGATCGACGATCAGCTCCTGAATCTAGAGGCCCTCGCGCTGCAAAATCAGAGCGCGATTGGCGCTGGCTTTGCGTATCCTGTGACCATGGAGCAAGTCGGCCGCTGGGCACGCGATGTGGAATCGCGCGGATATCAATTGGCGCCAGCCTCGGCCGTGCTCAACGCACGCGCCGCGCGCCGATGAACACGCCGCAAGATCCGAAACTTTACCGTCCAAATGTTGGCCTCGCCCTGTTCCACTCGAACGGCTTGGTCTTTCTCGGCAAACGCATCGCGACCGAAGGTCCGTATCAATGGCAAATGCCGCAAGGCGGCGTTGATCGCGGCGAGAAAATCGCCGACGCCGCTTACCGCGAACTTGAAGAAGAGATTGGCGTAAGGTCAGCGCACGCCGAACTGCTCGAAGAAACAGCAGATTGGCTACATTACGATTTCCCCATCGACGTGCGCACAAAAATGAAGCCGCGCGGACGCTATCTGGGGCAAAGGCAAAAGTGGTTCGCGTTCCGCTTCAAGGGACGTGACTCAGATATAAGACTAGATACTCATACGCCGGAGTTTGTAGATTGGCGTTGGGCGGCGCTCGAAACCGCGCCAGCGTTAGTCATACCGTTCAAGCGACCCGTTTACGAAGAAGTGGCGCAGCGGTTCAGGAAGTTCACGGTGGGGGCCTCAAAATGATTGTCTGCCTGATGGGCGCCGCAGAGGCGTCTTCCAAGTGAAGCGCACAGACGTAGTGACGCCGGTCGTATTCGTGCACGGCGCGTTTTGCGGCGGCTGGGCGTTCGACGCTTTCCGTGAGCCATTCGAAGCCGCTGGCTTTGAAACGCACGCACCGAACTTGCCGCATCACGAGCGCGGCGCCGATCTCGAGCAACTCGCACAAACCGGCGTCAAAGAATACGCACGCGCTATCGGCCATTACGTACGCGAGCTGCGCGCGCCGCCGGTTCTGGTCGGTCACTCACTCGGCGGATTGGTTTCACAACTCGTCGCCACGCACATGCCGATCGCCGGCCTTGTACTGCTCGCGCCAAGCGCGCCGTGGGGCGTGCCGCCGACGACCTTGGACGAGCACGGCAGTCAGTTCGGCTTGTCGTTGCTTGGCGATTATTGGCGCCGCCCTATCCCGCCCGATTATCGCGTCGCGCGCGCGACCACGCTCGATCGCTTGTCACGTGACGATGCGCGTCACGCGTTTGCACGCTTCGTCCCCGAGAGCGGCCGCGCCATTCGTGAAACCTTACAGTGGTGGGCCGACCATTCGATGGCGACCCAAGCGCCAGTCTATCGCATCAGCGCGCCCGTTCTCGGCCTCGCGGGCGGCAAGGATCGCGTGAATCCAGCAAGCACCGTCCGCCGCATCATCGGCCGCTTCTCTGGCGACCAAGCCCACTTCCATGAGTTTCCGGAGATGAGCCATTGGCTGATCGGCGAACCGGAAGCCCCGGACGTCTCTACGATGACGCTGCAATGGCTTGAAGCGCGCGGCATTGGTCCGAAACCCGTGAAGCCGAAGCGCAAGCAGCTATCGCTGTTCAGCTGGGGCGAAGGCGCCGGCGCTTAGTCCGCGGTTGGCGCCGGTGGCATAGCCGCGCCGCCTCTAATCCGAATGATCACGATCTCAGGCGGATTGAGAAAGCGCATCGGCAGCAGGCTCGTGCCAATGCCGCCGGTCACATACATGCGCTCGCCGCGTTCCTGGATCAGCCCGCAAGCGTAGCGATCATTGACCAAAGGAACGATCGGCCGCCCAACAAAAGGGATCGTCACCTGCCCGCAATGGCCATGGCCCGCGAGCATCAGCGCTGCGCCGCGCGGCATTTCGATAAACGGGTCCGGCGAGTGGCTGATCACAATGGTATCAGCGCCTTCCGGCGCGCCATCGAGCGCTTGTTCGAAGTCCGGCTCACCCGTTGTGAAATCGGCAAGCCCCGCAATCACCAACGGCGCCCCGCCGGTCCGGCGAATGACGATGTGCCGATTCCAAAGCGCAGCGACGCCAGCCTCTTCCAGACCTGCCTGCACCGGCGTGCGATCGTACCAAACGTCGTGATTGCCGATCACGGCGGCGACGCCGTAGCGCGCGCGCAGCGCTGCGAACGTAGCGATACCGCCAGTGATCTCTTGGTTCTCTGCAGGCGTGCGCTCGAACGGATGCTTATGCCCGTTCACATAATCACCGAGCAGCACAACCAATTCAGGCCGTAGCGCGTTGATGCGCTCAACGATGCGTCCCATCCGCGCTGCATCGACGTGTGGCCCGCCCACATGCATATCGCTGATCGCGGCGATGGTCAGCGGCGCGCCGTGCCACTCCTCACTGACGATCTCGACGTGCCGTACCACGAGCTGATTGGGCTCGATAAACCACGCATAGATGTTCAGCCAATAAAGCGCCTCGAACACCGCCACGAGCGCGACGAGCAACCAGCGCGTGCGTGGCTTCAGCGTCGTCCAGCGCCGAAAGAGCCACACGCACGCAAGAATAACCAGCGGCAGCCCAATGACTGCGCCAATCGTGGCGGGCAGCAATTGCGGGTGAAAAAAATCAGGCATTGGCGCTGAGCTTAGCGCCAGAAGCGCTTAGCGCGCCATCGCCGCTTTGATGCTTTCCAGGCGGGCCACAGCGCGCTGCGCCGCTTCCTTCTTGGCATCCGTGTTGGCGTCGCGCAGATCTTCCTGCGCGCTTTTCAGATCGAGCTCCAACGTCGCCGGTTCGATGTCGTCCAGATCGACCGCCTCTTCCGCGAGAACCGTGAGCCCCTCAGGTGTCACGTCGGCGAAGCCGCCATTGACGAAAATGCGGCGCTCGGCGCCGTCATTGATGACACGCAGCGCACCTGGCTTGATCACGCTCATCACCGGCGCGTGGTTCGGCAGCACGCCGAATTCGCCTTCCGCGCCAGGCACGACAACATGGTCGACGTCGCCGTTGAACAATTCGCGCTCGGGCGAAACCAGAGCGAAGCTCAGTTTGTCGGCCATAGTTTAGTTCTGCCTCGCCATCGCGGTAACGCGGATCATAAATTTGGGATTCTCGACGCGTCCCGATGGGAAAATCGCGTCAACGATCGCCAGCTGGTTATGCGGAAGTTTGATGTCGTACGTGCGCAGCTTGAGGTTTGGTTCGCTTTCGTGCGGTCCATCCTTCACGCGCTTAGCTTCCGGATAGAACTTCTTGATCGCTCTATCGAGGATATCCGCGCCTTTGTCGTAGTCAGCGCCGACGTACCAAATCGTCGTGTACGCGCCGTCCGTGTGAAAGAAGACGCCGGTTTCGCCCACCGAGTAGAAAAGCGTATCGCCGATGTCGGCCATGCCGAGATCGATCTTCTCGTTGGGACCAAGGCGCTTTGGCGCAATGCCGAGCGAACCCGTGACGGTTCCGGCGATTGCAGCTACGGCGCCTTCAATGGCGAGTCTGGCCGCTACTTCACTGTGCTTCATGACAGTTGCTATCCTTTGCGGACCTGAGCGCCGACGCGCACGAGAAAGCGTTCCTGAGACGCGCCGCGCTCATCGTACTCTGCCGCGACATGCGCCAAGCGCCCACCGCCCAGTTCAACCTGATACGAGCGAACTCGACGCTTCGGCGCCGTGCCTGCCTCGTCACTCAATTGCTTCACCTTAGCGCCCGAGCGCTTGAGCAGATCGTCAAGCGCCGCTAAGCCGCGCTCAAAGTCTCCGCCCAAGAACCAAACCGTGGCGACAGAGCCCGCCAAATCGACATAGACGCCGGTGTCAGAGGTGAGCGGATAGAACAGTGTCTGGCCACCTTGCGCCAAACCGACATCCGCGCGTTCCAGCCCAGTCACCGGAACCGCCTCGATCGGCATCTTGCCGCGGACGTTGCCAGCAATGTGGCCCAAGCACCCCTCGACCAGCATTGCTGCGAGTTGGCTGTGCGTCATGCTGGCGTCCGTCATCAGGCTGCCTCCGCCGCGAGTCTCTGCGCCTTGGCGACAGCGTCTTCGATCGAACCAACCATATAGAAGGCCGGCTCCGGCAGGTGGTCGTAGTCACCGTTCACGAGACCCTTGAAGCCACGAACCGTGTCCTTCAGATCGCAGAGCACGCCCGGCGAGCCGGTGAACGCTTCGGCGACGTGGAACGGCTGCGACAGGAAGCGCTCGATCTTACGGGCGCGGGCAACGACAAGTTTGTCGTCTTCCGAGAGTTCGTCCATGCCCAGAATGGCGATGATGTCTTGCAGCGACTTATAGCGCTGCAGCGTTTCCTGAACTTGGCGCGCAACCAGGTAGTGCTCTTCGCCAACGACGTTCGGATCCAAGATACGCGACGAAGAGTCGAGCGGATCGACCGCCGGATAGATGCCCTTCGCGGCGATGTCGCGCGAAAGAACGGTGGTCGCGTCCAAGTGTGCGAACGAGGTAGCCGGCGCAGGGTCGGTCAAATCGTCGGCCGGAACGTAGATGGCTTGCACCGACGTGATCGAGCCCTTGGTGGTCGAGGTGATGCGTTCCTGCATCTGGCCCATTTCCGTGGCGAGCGTCGGCTGATAGCCGACCGCCGACGGAATACGTCCGAGCAACGCCGACACTTCCGAGCCCGCTTGCGTGAAGCGGAACACGTTGTCGACGAAGAACAGAATGTCCTTGCCCTGATCGCGGAAGTGTTCGGCGATCGTGAGGCCCGTCAGCGCAACACGAGCGCGCGCGCCCGGTGGTTCGTTCATCTGACCGAACACGAGCGCGCAACGCGAGCCTTGGCCGCCGCCCTTCACGTTGACGTTCGACTCGATCATTTCGTGATAGAGGTCGTTGCCTTCGCGCGTGCGCTCGCCGACGCCGGCGAACACGGAATAGCCGCCATAGGCCTTGGCGATATTGTTGATCAGCTCTTGGATCAGCACCGTCTTGCCGACGCCTGCACCGCCGAAGAGGCCGATCTTGCCGCCCTTCGCATACGGGCAGAGCAAATCGACGACCTTAATGCCGGTGACGAGAATTTCCGGAACTGGCTTTTGATCGACGAACGCCGGAGCGAGTTGGTGGATGCCGCGCTTCACGGTCGTCTTCACCGGGCCAGCTTCGTCGATCGGCTCACCGATGACGTTCAGGATGCGGCCGAGAGTTTCTTCCCCAACCGGCACCATGATTGGCGAGCCCGTGTCGGTGACTTCTTGGCCGCGGACCAAACCATCCGTCGCGTCCATGGCGATCGTACGCACAGTGGACTCACCCAGGTGCGTCGCCACTTCGAGCACCAAGCGCCGGCCATTATTCATGGTCTCAAGCGCGTTGTAGATATCCGGCAGCGCGCCTTCGAACTCAACGTCGACGACGGCGCCGATCACCTGCGCCACGCGGCCTTTTGATTGCTGTGCCATCTCTTCTTCCTCGTCCGTTCCTCATGAGCCCGCGTGGGCTTCGATCCTAATTCAACAACCGCGCTGCGATCACGCCCGCCGCCACCGCCAAAAATGGTGCGATGATCAGAGCGATACGCGCCGCGCGCTTCAATATCCTTCGACCACCAATTCGACCGGAATGTTATTCCGCGTGGCCTTCGAGTACGGGCACACTTGGTGCGCCGCATCGATGAGCTCTTGAACTTGCGTGCGCTCCAAACCCGGAACGGCGAGCGTCAGTTTGGCAGAAAGTCCGAGGCCGCCTTCTTCGCGGCCGATTGAAACTTCGCACTTCACGACAGCCTTTGACGCATCGATCTTCTTCTGGCCAGCGACGAACAGCACCGCCGAGTTGAAGCAATTCGACCAGCCAATCGCGAACAGTTGCTCCGGATTGGTTCCTTCGCCTGAACCGCCGAGACCCTTCGAGTGCTCCATGTGAATCCAGATGCCGCCCTCAGTGAGAGCTGCCTTGCCGCCAGCGCGGCCGCCCTTTGAAACTGCAGTCGTGGTGAAAAGTGCGTCTGCCATGCGTGTTCTCCTTTAGAGAGCCTCCGCCCCAGAGATGATCTCGATCAGTTCTTTCGTGATGTTCGCCTGACGCTGACGGTTATAGCGAAGCGTCAGCTTGCGGATCATGTCGCCAGCGTTGCGCGTGGCGTTGTCCATGGCGCTCATTTGCGCGCCATAGAAGCCAGCTTGGTTCTCGAGCAGCGCCTGCAGGATCTGACCGTTCAGGTATTGCGGCAGCAGCGCCTCGAGGATTTCCTCTTCGCTCGGCTCGTACTCGTGCACTGCGCCCTTCAGATCCGGCGGCTGCACGCCTTCCGGCGCGCGCGCGGGGATGAGCTGCAGCGCAGTCGGCACTTGGCTGATCACCGATTGGAAGCGAGAATAGAACATCGTCGCGACGTCAAACTCACCGGCCTTGAAGAGTTCAAGCAACGCCTCGCTCACAAGATGCGCTGCATCGGCGCTAATGTTGCGAAATCCGGAGAGATCCACGTACTGCACGATCTTTTCGCTATGCACGCGCTTCAGCTGATCGCGACCCTTCTTGCCGACGGCGAGAATCTTCACCGTCTTGCCAGCCCGCAGCAGCTCGTCAATCTTTTCGCGCGCTGCGCGGACGATCTGTGTGTTGAAGCCACCGCAAAGGCCGCGTTCGCTCGTCAGCACCACAAGCAAATGGATTTGATCCTTGCCCGTGCCGCGCAGCAGCAAAGGCGCGCTATCGCCCGACACAGCCGCCGCAAGGTTGGCGATCACGCGCGCCATACGGCCTGCGTAAGGCCGCGCCGCTTCGGCTTGGCTCTGCGCCCGCTTCAGCTTCGCAGCCGCCACCATCTGCATCGCCTTGGTGATCTTCTGCGTGGACTTCACGCTGACGATGCGATTGCGGAATTCTTTTAAGCTCGGCATCCCGTTTTCCTAACGCTGCGCAAGCGCAAGCCGACCGGCCACGCCCAGGAAGAAAGCGCCGATCGCGCCTTCCAGCCAACGCACCAGAATTCTGTTCCAAGTAATCGCGCGGGCGCGGCTCGCCGCATACGCCACGATCGAAAGCCACATCGCGCCGAAAAGCGCATGAATGCCGATCAGCATCGCGCCGATCAGCGGCGCATTCGGCCCGCTCGCGAACTGCGGCAGCGCCGCCAGATAGAACAGCGCGACCTTCGGGTTGAGAATGTTGCTCAGGAAGCCCTGTCGCAACGGTTGCAGCAGCGATCCGTTCGCGGCAATCTTCGGCGCTTCAGCTTGCGCCATGTCCTTGCGCGTGAGCGCGCCCCACAGAAATTGCAAGCCGAGGAACGCAAGATAGATGGCGCCGGCAATCTTCACGATGGCAAACAGAACCGGCGTCGCTGCCAACACCGAGAGAGCGCCGAATCCAAACAGCACTGCATAACTTGCGGCCCCACACTGAATTCCCGCCACGGCCGCCAAGCCCGAACGCACGCCGCCGCGCGCCGCATGGCTGGCGACCAGCAGCGTGTCGGCGCCGGGGGAGAGCGTCACGGCCAGCGCGAGCGCCGACCAGGCAAGGAGGGCGGCAGGCTCGATCACGCGAACGACGCGGAGAACTCAGTGAGGGCGGCTTTGATCTTGTCTTCGATGCCGTCCTTGCTGATGTCCTTTTTGTCGATGATCGACTTCAGGAGGTCGGCCTTCTTCGCGCGCAGCCACTGGACCAACTCGCGCTCGAAGCGGACCACATCGGCAACTTCGATCTTGTCGAGATAACCGCGCGTGCCGGCGTAAATCAGGACGATCTGCTCTTCGACCGGCACCGGCGAGAATTGCGGTTGCTTTAGCAATTCCGTCAGGCGCGCGCCGCGGTTCAGCAGGCGCTGCGTGGCTGTGTCGAGGTCAGAACCGAACTTCGCGAACGCCGCCATTTCGCGGTACTGCGCGAGCTCGCCTTTCAGCGGGCCGGCGACTTGCTTCATCGCCTTGATCTGCGCGTTACCACCGACGCGCGACACCGAGATACCGACGTTGAGCGCCGGACGGATGCCTTGGAAGAACAAATCCGTTTCCAAGAAGATCTGGCCGTCGGTGATCGAGATGACGTTCGTTGGAATGTAGGCCGAGACGTCGTTGGCTTGCGTTTCGATGATTGGCAGCGCCGTCAGCGAACCGGACTTGTTGTCTTCGTTCAGCTTCGCCGCGCGCTCGAGTAGACGTGAGTGCAGATAGAAGACGTCGCCCGGATAGGCTTCGCGGCCCGGCGGGCGGCGCAGCAGCAACGACATTTGACGATACGCGACGGCTTGCTTCGACAAGTCATCATAAATGATGAGCGCGTGCATGCCGTTGTCGCGGAAATACTCGCCCATGGCGCAGCCCGAGAACGGCGCGAGGAATTGCAGCGGCGCAGATTCCGAGGCCGTGGCGGCGACGATGATCGAATAGCCAAGCGCGCCCTTGTCTTCGAGCGTCTTCACCAGCTGTGCCACCGTCGAGCGCTTTTGGCCGATAACGACGTAGATGCAGTAGAGTTTTTCGCTCTCCGGCGCATTGCGATCGTGCGCATCGCGCTGATAGAGCATCGCATCGAGAGCGACGGCGGTCTTGCCGGTTTGGCGGTCGCCGATGATGAGTTCGCGTTGGCCGCGGCCAATCGGGATCAGCGCGTCGATTGCCTTGATGCCCGTCTGCATCGGCTCGTGAACCGACTTACGCGGAATGATGCCTGGCGCCTTTACGTCGACGCGGGCGCGGGCTTCCGCTTTGATTGGGCCCTTGCCGTCGATCGGTTCGCCGAGCGCGTTGACGACGCGGCCGAGCAGCGCCTTGCCAACCGGAACGTCGACGATCTCGCCGAGGCGCTTAACGGTGTCGCCTTCCTTCAAGCCGCGGTCTTCGCCGAAGATAACGACGCCGACATTGTCGCGCTCAAGGTTGAGGGCCATCCCCTTAACGCCGCCCGGGAACTCGACCATTTCGCCGGCCTGAACCGTCTCAAGGCCGTAAACACGCGCGATACCGTCGCCAACAGACAGAATGCGGCCGATCTCAGAGACCTTCGCGTCAGAGCCAAAGCCCTTGATCTGCTCTTTGAGGATTGCGGAAATTTCTGCGGCGCGGACGTCCATGTGTTCGTTCCCTCTCAGGCGGATTTCAGAGCGAGACGCAGAGCGTCCAGCTTGGCTTTGACGGATGCATCGAATTGACGGGAGCCGGCGCGGGCGACGAACCCACCAATCAAGCTCTCATCGACGCTGATTTCTGCTTCGATCTTGGAGCCGAGCGTCTCGCCCAGCGCCGCGATCACGGCATTCTTCTCTTGGTCGCCCGGCTGACGGGCGAAAATGACTTCGACTTGGCGCGCGCCGCGCTCACGCAGCACCAGCGAACGGAATACCGAACCGATCGCCAGCAATTCGGCGGCGCGGCGATTCTGCGCGACGGTGCCGATCGCCTTGCGGCCGAGATCTGAAAGTCCGAGTTTTTGAGCTACGGCGACCAGCGCTCTGGCTTTATCCACAGGATCGAAAAGCGGCGAACGCGCGACGTCGCGAAGCTCAGAGCTCTCGCGCCACGCGGCTGAGAACTTCGAAAAGTCCTGCTCCACCGCATCTAACTGCTTGGCTTCTTTAGCTAAATCGAAGATTGCCTGCGCATAGCGCCGGGCTGCTTCGGAAGCCTCGCCATCAATTCTATCAGCCACGCCAGTCTCGCTGCTCACACCGCCGGCGACCGCTGGCCACCCGCTGTTTTGATCACGCCGATTGGGGAAAACCCAAACGCCAACGGGGCCGCTGCGCACGACCGCGCGGACCCTCTGACGCGCGCGCGAAGTAACACGGTGCGTTCCGGCTTGACAACCGGCCCCGAGGACGGCCGATCAGCGACAAAAGCGCCTGAATAGGCGGGGGGAAAAACACGGGTGGCGAAAGTATTTATTTCCTACAAGCGCGAGGATCGCGCCTGGGCCGAAAAAGTCTCCGCAGCGCTAAGCGCAGCCGGTCTCGAAACGTGGTGGGACTCGTCGCTTCTGGCGGGCGATCAATTCACGGACGTGATCCGCTCGGAGCTCGCCAATTCCACTGCAGTCGTGGTGCTTTGGTCTGAATCATCAACAAATTCTACATGGGTGCAGGCAGAAGCGACAGAAGCGCTCAACCGCAAAGTGCTCGTCTCCGCGCGCGTAGATGACGCAGTGGTTTCGGTGCCATTCAATACCACGCATACGGTCGATCTTCGTGACTCCGATGGACTGAGCCAATTGTTGGCAGGCGTCTTGAAGAAGGTCGGCGGCGCCGCTGCTGCACCTTCTCAAGCACCCGGCAAAGCGCCTGCGCAGAGCAGCCATGAAGTATCGCCCGAAAAGATGCGCCAAGTCGTGGCCGCATCGGCCGCCGGCACGGTATTCGAGTGGTACGATTTCTTCGTCTACGGCGCGCTGGCGTCGGTGATCTCACCAATCTTTTTCGCGGGCCTCCCCGACGCGCAAGCGTTCGTGTTCACCCTGCTCACGTTTGCCGTCGGCTTCGTCGTGCGTCCGCTCGGCGCTTTGGTGTTCGGCAAGATCGGGGATTCGACCGGACGAAAGGGCGCGTTCCTCATCACAATCACGATCATGGGCGTCGCCACGTTCGCGATCGGTCTTCTGCCAACAGCGGAGGCCATTGGCATCTGGGCGCCGATCCTGCTGGTGACATGCCGAGTGCTGCAAGGTTTCGCGCTCGGAGGCGAGTATGGCGGCGCGGCGATCTACGTCGCCGAACATGCAGCGCACAACAAGCGCGGGGCCTCGACGGGATGGATCCAAATCTCAGCCGCGTTCGGACTGATCGGCGCGCTGGCAGTCGTCTTCATCACCCGCGCAACGATGGGCGAGGAGGCGTTCCGCGCTTGGGGTTGGCGTATCCCTTTCTTGGTATCAATTGGCCTACTTGCGATCTCCGTTTGGATACGGCTCCAGCTCGAAGAAAGCCCGGCGTTCAAACAATTGCAGGCGGAGGGCCGCGTCTCGAAGCGTGCTTACGCCGAGAGCTTTTTCGAATGGCGCAGCCTGCGCGTCGTTTTGCTGGCGCTGTTCGGCATCATGATGGCGCAGGGCGTCGTCTGGTACACAGGCTTTTTCTATTCGCAATTCTACCTTGAGCGCATTCTCAAGATCGACTCTCGCACCGTGAACTTCGTGATGATGAGCGTCGTGCTTTTGTCAGCGCCCTTTTATTGGGTGTTCGCCGCGCTCTCGGATCGCATTGGTCGCAAACCGGTCATGCTTACCGGTATGCTGGTGATGCTCGTTCTCTACTTTCCCGGCTACCAACTGCTGACGCGCGTAGGAAATCCCGCCCTTGCTAGCGCAACCGCGTCATCGCCCGTCATCGTCGCCGCCGACCCTGCAGATTGCAGCTTCCAGCTCGATCTCACGGGCGGCGCGCGATTGTTCGCAACGTCGTGCGACATCGCCAAAGGCGTGCTCGCAAGCGCCGGCGTCAGCTACACGACCGAAGCCGCGCCCAGCGGGTCCGTGGCGCAAATCCGCGTGGGTGACGCCGTCGTTGAGAGCGTGAACGGAACTGGCCAGCCGATGGCTGATATTCGCGCGGCGCGTACCGATGTCGAAACACGCGTCCGGGCAGCGTTGAACGAAGCGGGCTACCCAGCCGCTGCAGATCCGGGCCAAACCAATTTGCCGGCCGTGATCGGAATATTGCTGCTCATGGCGCTTGCCGCGACCGCACTCTACGGGCCCCAAGCGGCGGCGCTGGTCGAACTTTTCCCAACACGCATCCGCTATACGGCGATGTCACTGCCCTACCATATCGGGACCGGATGGTTTGGCGGATTGCTGCCGGCGATCGTGTTCGCGATCAACACTGCGACCGGCTCGATCTATAACGGCCTCTGGTTTCCCGCGATCTGCACTGCCATCGCGGCAACAGTTTGCCTGCTATTCCTACCAGAAACGAAGGATCGCGACATTCACGCATAGTCGTGGTTTTCACGCATTCACCAGCTTTCTGAACGAGAGCTTAAACCTGCTCGTGTAGGGTTCCTTCCATGACGGCGATCCCCCACGCCGCCTTGGCCCTCACCAGCGCCCTTGACCGCTTTGGGCACGCCAGTGCGCGTGTGCTCGAAGCGGTCACTGGCGCAGATGACACGGATTTAGGCGCAGCTTTCGTCGAGATGTCGGCGGCGAAGACGCGAGCGAAAGCTGGCGTTGCTATGATCCGCTTTGCCGATGAAATGTATCAGGCGCTGCTAGAAATCGGCCGCGATCCTCAGCCTCGATAGGTCGAGTTTGCGGTCACCAACACAGCGCGCTGTACGGCGCTGAACAATGCCTTCGACGCCGACTCGTAACGCGGCTTCATCGCCGCATCGACGCCAACGTCATTCCAGCTCCCCATAGCGCCAAATACCCAAGCCCGGCCCGCGGCTTTAAGCAGGCGCTCTGCTTCCGGCTTCATCTGCGCATAGCGCAAGAACTCAAGCGGATATGGAAGGTCTTTACCCTCCAAAGTCTCACGTGCTGCAACGAACACATCCGCGAACGGCGCGCCCGGAATGGCCCGCGCCACGCCCTCGATCGAAAGCAGCGCGTCGCGCAAGTCCAACGACGCCGCGGCAACGCCAGTGTCAACTTTCTCTCCCGACGCCGCTTCGCCGATCAAAATGTAGGCGCTCAGCCAAGTCTTTTTGTCCGCCGCCTTCTGATCGCCAATGCGGTCAAAGCCTTCCCAAAGCTCGGAGTGCTCCAGATACACCGCCTCGATTAGCCAACGCGGGCCGCCCCCAACCATGCCGACCAGCAGACGCTCATCGATATGACCAAGCTTTTGGTTTTGCTGCATCGGTGAATTGTGCAGCCGCAGCCCACGGCATTTGCGGGACTTCAGCTTGCCGAACCAGTCCACGACATCGTCAGAGACGCGCCGCAACTCGCCATTGTCGCGCGGCGTCATAAAATCCAACGACGCAGAATACTGAAACAGCGGATCGCCGGGAAAAAATCCCGCAACGTTTTTTCCGCCAATCGCCGCGTTGCCGACGGCGACCATGGCGAGCGCTCTGAGGATCGGCAGCTGCACGCAATCAGTCCTTGAAATAGTCCCGCATCAATTCCGTCGCCCACGCCGGCTGGCGGGTGGCGCCGCTTGGGGCGAACTCATCCATCCACGGCTTCACGTCTAGCACTGGCGTGCCATCTACCGCATCAAGCCCACGCACCGTCAGCACCCGCCCCTCGACCTTCACGATCGTGGCGCGCGTCAGCCCGATCCGGTTCGGCCGCGCTTTACCGCGCTGCGCAAAAATACCTACTAGCGGCCAATCCTTACGCTCACGCGGATGCCGCGCGCCCGTTTCTACCTTCGCCGGGTCGACTTGATGCATCAGGAACAACACCTCGACATGGCTGAAATCAGCGAGCCCAAAGAGCGCCGTTTCATCAAACGCCTCGTCCAGAACAATCTCCACCTCCACCGCGCCCCAAAAATCATCCGCCAAATCTTTGCGCGGCGAGCGAACTGTCGCGATCGCGGACATCTCGGCTTGCATCTTCGGCTCCTGCTCGCACGGTCACCCTTCCCGGCGTCGCGGCAATCCCCTACATCCTGCGCGAAGCAGAGGGAACCAACGAATGGATTGGGACGTCAGTCATCTTATCGCGGATCCGGCCGCCTGGGCCGCTTTGATCACGCTGATCGTGATGGAAGTCGTGCTCGGCATCGACAACCTCATCTTCATCTCGATCCTGACCAACAAGTTGCCCGCAGAGCAGCGCACACGCGCACGCCGCATCGGTATTGGCCTGGCGCTGATCATGCGTCTGGCCTTGCTCTCGACCATCGCCATTATCGTGACCCTGGTGCACCCGGTTTTCGATCTCGGCATCGTCGGCAGCGTCGATGATCACGGCAACCCAACATTCGAGACCGCCTTCTCCTGGCGCGACCTCATTTTGATCGCTGGCGGTCTCTTCCTCGTTTGGAAGGCCACCAAGGAAATCCACCACAGCGTTGACCCAACGCCGACCGATGACGTGCTCGACAAAAAACAAATCGTCGTCGCCAATTTTGGATCGACCATCTTCCAGATCATCCTCTTGGATATCGTCTTCTCGATCGACTCGATCCTCACCGCTGTCGGCATGACCGACCACGTACCGATCATGGTAGCCGCCGTCATCGTCGCCGTCACCGTCATGCTGCTCGCGGCCGATCCGGTTGGCAATTTCATCAACAAGAACCCAACCGTCGTCATGCTCGCGCTCGGCTTCCTGTTGATGATCGGCATGGTGCTGATCGCGGAAGGCTTCGGCGTTCACGTGCCGAAGGGCTACATCTACGCGGCGATGGCGTTCTCGGCGTTGGTTGAGAGCCTCAACATGCTGTCGCGCAACTCAGCCAAGAAAAAGCCGCCGAAGGCCGATACGCCAGCTACGCATTAGGAGACTGGGCTCACATGAAAAAACTTATCCTCATTGCTGGCTTGGCTCTCGCCGCATGCGCGTCGCCGCCAACGTCTGGAACGACGGCGCAGCTCAGAGCGGCCGACGCCTCAACCTCGCTCGCGGTCGGCGAAACGCTAACCGAAACGCTGCGTTCTCAAGGCGCCGGAGACGGCATGGACCCGCTTGTGACGCTTTCACTTCGTCATGCTGACGGGCGCACGCTCACGTTCCAGGAAGCCAATCACACCAACAACGATCTCGCCGCACAGGGCGCGGGCGGCGCGCTCGCACAGATCATGGGGTTGCAAGGCCAAGAAATAACAACGCTTTACTACGCCACCGAAGGCGAGCCTTCGGACCCAGCGTTCTTCTGCGGCCCGCAAGGCCCCGCCGCGATCGGACGCTACGACGCGCCGGATGGCACGACCCGCTACGTAGGCCTACGCGAACCCATCCAATTCGAAACGCGCCGGGACGGCCAAGTCGAGGCTCTGCCGTATTCTCCTGACGCAGTGTGCGCGCGGCTACACTTCCGCCGCGGCTAAACAATTGGGATCCGAAAGTGCGTGATCTCACTGAGGGGCCAATCGCCGGCCACCTCCTCGGCATGGCCGCGTTCATCGGCATCAGCCTCATTTTTCAGACGATGTATTTCATCGTCGATCTTTACTTCGTCTCGCGCCTCGGCAGCGCCGTCATCGCCGGCGTCTCCGCTGCAGGCAATGTCTTCTTCCTGGCACTCGCCGCGAGCCAACTCATCTCGATCGGCGTGATGGCGACGGTGGCGCAGGCTGTTGGCAGGAAAGATGAGGGCGAAGCTAACCTCTTCTCCGACCAAGCCATCTCCATGTCGCTGCTATTCGGCGCAATCATGCTCGTGCTCGGCTACGCGTTCGGCGGTCTCGGTGTTGATGCGCTCACAGCCGACGCCGCAAGCGCCGAAGCCGGCCGCGCTTATCTCTTCGCGTTTCTGCCGCAACTCGCCCTGATGTTTCCGGTTTCGGCAATGACATCGGCGTTGCGCGGCGCAGGCGTCACCATGCCGACGATGGTGCTGCAGACCGCCACGATCATTCTAAACGCCATTCTCGCTCCGATCCTGATCGCTGGTTGGGGCACAGGCGTCGCCCTCGGCGCCGCCGGCGCCGGTTGGGCAAGTTCAATCGCTGCGTTCGTCGGCACGATCGCGCTCATCTTCATGTTTCCGCGCGTTCAGAGCTATCTGCGTCTGCACGTCAGTTCGCCAAAGCCGAAGTTTGCCGCTTGGCGGCGCATCGTCTTCATCGGTCTGCCGACATCGCTCGAATTCCTGATGATGTTCGTCATTTTCATCGTCATCTACTTCGTGATCCGCGATTTTGGCGCCGAAGCGCAGGCTGGCTTCGGCATCGGCGGTCGGATCATGCAATCGATCTTCCTGCCCGCCATGGCTGTCGCCTTCGCTGCCGCGCCTATCGCTGGCCAGAACTTCGGCGCCAAACGCTACGACCGCGTGCGCGAGACCTTCAACGTCACAGCGCTGATCAGCTGCGGCATCATGCTGACGCTCAGCATTCTCTGTCACCTGAGCCCAGGCTTGCTCGCCCGCCCATTCACCGATGATCCCGCCGTGCTCGCGATCAGCAATGACTATCTCCAAATCGTCTCATGGAATTTTGTGTTTAGCGGCTTGGTGATGTCGGCCGGCAGCCTGTTCCAGGGCATGGGAGATACGCGTCCCTCATTGTTCTCCAGCGCTACGCGCATGATCACATTCGTTGTCCCGGTGCTGTGGATGTCAGCGCAGCCGTGGTTCACGTTGCAGCATGTGTGGTTGCTTTCGGTCGCTTCGGTCATAGCGCAATGCGCGATCGTCATCTGGCTTCTGCTCCGCACCTTCAAACGCAAACTCGGCGCGGCGCCCGCTGCTATTCCTGCGGCAAGTTGATCGACGCCTGACCAAACGCATAGCGCCAGCCGTCCGGCGTGCGCACATACGTATCACTGAACCAAAGCCGGCGATCGAACGGGCCATTCGGCCCCGTCCCCTTTAGCCACAGCAGCGCCGTGACAATGGCTGTGTCATCACCGTAGAGGCGCACAATCTGCGTACCCTCTTCCTCGACCTGATGCTCGTAGACAAACTCCGCCTGGCGTGCCGATCGCAGCAAATTTTCCCGCGTGAACACCAAGCCCCGGCCGATAACGAGGATCATCTCCGGGTGCAGAATACGCGCCATTGTATCGGCATCGTTACGCTCCACCGCGGCTTGGTATTCGGTATCAAGCGCCGCGACCATCGCGCGATCTTGCTCGGGTGAGGCGTGCGCAAATCCGGACATGAGCAGGACTCCAAGCGCCACGGCCACGCCGCACGCCTTCACAATCATTGACATTTCGGGTGTCTCCAGGATCGGATCGACGGTCGGATCATGCTGCGTTCGGGCGCACCGCGCTGGCCATTTCCGGACTTCACTGGCGCCCAGGAGTGCGCAATCATTGATGCGACCACGGAGCCATCATGCAAATCACCGGCCCTCTCTGCCGCGCTGCCCGCGCCTTGGTGCAATGGCCACGCACGCAGCTCGCCACAGCATCCGGCGTCGCCAAGCCGGCGATCCGCGCGTTCGAGACTGGCGACGTCGATCCGGGCGATGAGGCCAAAGCGGCGCTCAAGCACGCGCTCGAAACGGCTGGCGCGGTCTTCTTGAATGAGAACGATCTCGGCGCCGGCGTCCGGCTGCGCTTTAAGCGGAAGGATGTGAAACAACTCCGCCGCCTTGGGGGCGAAGGCGGCGCAATCGGCGAAGACGACGTCTAGTTATTCAAGCGCGAAGCCAAACTCCGGCACGTTGTCGCAACGCGGCGCGCAGCATCAGAATTTGCTATAGCCGCCGTCGATGAAAATAGAATCGCCGTTGTGAAAGCGTGACGCATCGCTGGTGAGATAGACCGCGATGCCGCCGAATTCCTCAGGCTCGCCCCAACGCCGGTACGGCACGCGTGAGATGACATTCCTAGTGAACGTCTCATTCTCCTGCGCCGTGATCGTCAAATCTGTAGCGACCCATCCAGGCAGAATAGCGTTAGAACGTATGCCGTAGCGCGCGAACTCAACCGCAATGCCATTGCTCACCGCGATCACCGCCGCCTTCGAGGCGCTATAATCTTCCGCGCGCGGCGAGCCCCATACGGCACCCATGCTGGCGATCGGCACGACCGAGCCACCCGGATCGCCCGCCTCGGCGCGCGCCTTCATATGACGACACGCTTCGCGCAAAGTCCAAACGACGCCGTCCAGATTGATCGACATCAGCCGCCGATAGTCTTCGCCGCCAATGTCGAGAAACGACTTCCAACGATTGGAGACACCGGCATTTGCAAAGCAGGAATCGATGCGTCCGAACTCCGCAATCGTCGCTTCAAATCCCGCGACGATGTTCTCTTCCTTTGAGACATCAACGATTCGCGCGTTCACCTTGGTGCCGTGCGCCTTCAGTTGTTCCACCGCGCGCGCGTTCTTCTCGGGGTTCGTGCCCCACACTTCGACACCCGCGCCCGCCTGCGCCAGCGCATCCGCCATGGCCAGACCAATACCGCTATTGCCGCCGGTGATGAGCGCGACGCGGCCAGTGAGATCGAAGGGCTTATAGGTCATCGTTCCAATTCCATTGCAGCGACGCGATTCATCAACGGACTGACGCGTCGCTCCACCGTCGTTGCGTACTCAAAGCTACCACCACGCCGCAATGTGTCGAGCGACCGCGCGTAGGTTTCGGAGGCCTCACGATACTTCGCTCGCTGCGAGGCGCCGGTGAGACGATCGCCGATCCGCTCCTGAACCGTGCCAATATTGTAAAGCACCACGCCTGCATTCGCGGGATTCGCGTCCGGCGTCACCTGCAGCACATTGCGGAACGCCGCCTCAGCTCCTTCAAGCTCGATGACCGAGCCGCCGCCATGCACTTGCGCGATCCAAACCAGCGCGGTCGCGAGATTGTTCTGCAACTCCGACCATTCGCTCGGGTTCTCGGCGCGTGTGTAAACTTCTAGCGCCGCGCGATAATCGCGCACCGCGCCGTCGAGTGCGGCGGCATCACGCGTGCGAATGCCGCGAAACGATTGCGCCGCGCCCGCCGATGCGGTCGACTCAGCCCAGCCGATGGGGTCAGCGCTCCGCGTGCGCACTTCCAGCGCCGCCCGGTGCGCCGCCTCGGCGCCAACAAGGTCCTGGCTTTGAAACAGCGCCTCTCCCCGCGTCTGCTCAGCCATCGCCCATGCAGCATCGTGCGTCTGAGCAAAACCCGGGCCGCAAACGCCAGCGCCAAAACCAAAGTGACGATGCTAAGGGGTCGATTGATCATGGCGCGACTATGCGGGGAGCTGTCGGCGGTAGCAATCCGCTCAGCCCTACCCCTGAATACCTCGTCAACGCTTCCTTTGGTTTTCATGCCAAATATGAGATAATGCTCGTCATGACCCGAGCTCACCTCCTTGAACAGCTCAGCGCGCTTCGTCCCTGGCTCAATGGCCATGGCGTATCGCGCATCGCGCTGTTTGGAAGTCATGCGCGCGACGAGGCGGGACCAGGGAGCGACGTTGACTTGGTCGTCGAATTTGCGCCCGGCCGCACACCGGACCTATTCTCGTTTGCCGGCCTCAAGCTTGAACTCGAACAGCGCCTTGGCGCAACCGTCGATCTCTTCACGCCGGATTCGCTCCACCCAGGTTTACGCGATCGCATCGAAGCCAGTCTGATCGATGCCTGATAAGGATTGGCGTATCCTCGTTCGCGACATGGCCGAATACTCTCGGCACGCTCGTTCTCACGCCTCAGGGATGGATGAAGCCGCTTTCGCCGCGGACCTTAAAACTATCCATGCTGTTACCCGCTGCGTCGAAATAATCGGCGAAGCTGCCCGAGCCGTGCCTGACGACATCCGCGCTCGCGCCCCCGATGTCCCCTGGGCGCAAATCGTCGGCACACGTCACATCCTGGCTCACGCCTATGGTCGTGTCGATCCGGCTATCCTCTGGACTCTGGTCAATAATGGTCTGGCGAAACTTGAGACGGACTTGGCGAGGTTGCTCAGCGAGAACACTCCGCCGTGACAGCATTCGAAGTCGTTCACTGCGATCGCCCTGCCGACGAACCGTTTTCTGCCTATGTGTACGAAGTGCGCCGCAACGGTCGGTGCGTTGCGGCTTTGCGGCACAACGCACGTGGCGAGGACTTTGAAATTCGAGTGTCTTCACTTGGCCCATGGGAGCGTTGTGACCGAATTGTCGAAGGCGGCGGGCGTGAGCCACTGAGGCTTACCGCAGAGGGTGAAGCTCTCTTGCACGAGCGATTGTCGCGCCCAGCATAGCGCTTACAAAAACGAATACGGATCGACGTCGATCTGCACCCGTACAGCGCTGTGCATCTTCACGCGTCCAGACCATGCCGCCAGAAACGCGCTCACATCAACACCGCGATTGGCGCGGATGAGGAAGCGGTGGCGATACATGCCGCGGATAACCGAAAGCGGCGCCGGCGCCGGCCCCCAAAGGTCTAGCCCCTCAACGTGCGGCGCTTTCTCACCCATGGCCTTGGCTGAATCAGCGGCGAGCTTTTCGTTAGGCGCCGAGACGATAACGGCCGCGAGTCGCCCATAAGGCGGCATGCCCGCCGCTTCGCGCTCGGCAACTTCCGCCGCGAAGAACGCATCGCGATCCTGCGCCGCGAGCGCCTGCATCACTGGCTCGTGCGGCGCATAAGTTTGAATAAGCGCCCTGCCCCGTTTTTCGTGACGGCCCGCGCGGCCCGCGACTTGGCTGACAAGCTGGAACGTCCGCTCGCCCGCGCGCAAATCGCCGCCCTTCAACCCCAAATCAGCATCGACTACGCCAACGAACGTCAAATTCGGGAAGTTGTGACCCTTAGCGACGATCTGCGTGCCGATCAGAATATCGATCTCGTTATTTTCCATGCGCGCCACGAGATCGCGCACGGCTTCGCCGTTCGGCGTCGTATCCGACGAGAAAATCTCAATGCGCGCGTTCGGAAAACTATCGCGCACCTCTTCTTCGATCCGCTCGACGCCGGGGCCGATCGACGTGAACGCATCGACCGCTTTGCACTCCGGACATTCCTTCGGCTTCGGGATCGAAAACCCGGTGAGGTGGCACACCAGCCGCCCTGAGTAACGGTGCTCAACCAGCCAAGAATCGCTGTCCGGCGAACGCATGCGATGCCCGCACGCCCGGCAGAGCGTCAGCGGCGCGTAGCCACGGCGGTTCATGTAGAACAGCGATTGCTCGCCGCGCAGCAGCGCCTGCGCCGCGCCGGTGATCAGCTTTGGCGACAGCCAGCGGCCCTTCTCCGGCGGATCGAGCTTCAAATCAATCAGTTCAACGTCCGGCAACTCAGCCGTGCCGTGACGAGACGGCAGCTGCACATGCGCATATCGCCCAGCCTGCGCATTCACCAGCGTCTCAAGCGAGGGCGTCGCGCTCGCAAGCACCACCATGCAGTCGCCGAGCTTGGCGCGCGCCACCGCCATATCGCGCGCTTGATAGATGACGCCCTCCTCCTGCTTGTAGGAAGGGTCATGCTCTTCGTCGATCACGATGAGGCGCAGATTTGGATACGGCAAAAACAGCGCCGAACGCGCGCCAACGATAAGCCGGGCGCGGCCCGCTGCAATCTCGCGCCATGCACGGCGGCGCGCCTTGTGCTGAATGGCTGAGTGCCACTCGACTGGCTTGACGCCAAAGCGCGCCTCGAACCGGCTCATCGCCGATTGGGTCAGCGCGATTTCCGGGAGCAGCACTAACACTTGCGCATTCGGCGCGCCCTTTAGCGCTTCTGCCGCGGCTTCGAGATAAACTTCCGTCTTGCCCGAGCCGGTGACGCCATCGAGCAGCGCGACGTGAAACTTGTGCTCGCGCACCGAAGCACAAAGATCGGCGGCCGCAGCCTCCTGAATGCCGGAGAGCGCTTTGCCGGTCATGGTGAGATCTGGCGGCGGGAACGGCGGGTCTTCGCTGATCTCCAGCTTCACCAGCGCCCCGCAATCGACCAGGCCCTTCACCACTGCCGAAGACGCCTCAGCTCGCCGCGCCAACTCAGCCGCGCTCACGTGCTCCTTCGCCGCTTCTTCCATCACCCGGCGGCGCGCGTCCGTGAGTTTCGGCGGCGGCTCGCCACTCGGCGCAATCACGGTGTGCGTGGGAGGCGGAAACAAGGCCTCCGGCGAGCGCACCACCATGCGCGAAAGATCCCCCGGCGGCCGCACCACATATTTCGCCGCCCATTCCACGAACGCGCGGCTCACCTCCGGCACCGGCGTGCCCGGCAACACCTCCTCGATCGCCTTCAGGTTCGCGGCGCCCGGATGATTGCGCTCCACGCCCCACACCACGCCGCGCACTAAGCGCGAGCCGATCGGTGCAATGACATGCTGGCCGGGTTGAATATTCAGCGACGACGACGCGCGATAATCGAACGGCTCTGGCAACGGCAACGGAAACAGCACCGCAACCTTATCGAGCGTGTCGGCCTCGTACTCGGCGCCCTCCTCGGCCACCGAAAACAGCGGTCCGAGCGGCGGCGTGGAGCGAGTACGCTTAAGCGCATCCAGGGCGCGGCGGCGGGCGGTTGAACTCATTGCCCCTGAATCTAGTGGGTCAGGTGACTCGGTGGAAGCGCCGGATGTTGCAGAGCTGTTACTGAACCGCTCTTTACTTTCCTTACTGACCGGTTCTTAGCCACAATCAGCGACTTTCCATCCATGTTCGCGAAGCTCCTGTCTCGGCTCGTGCCGCTGCCAGCCAGTGCGCACGACCACCTTTTCACAACGTTCGCTCCTGACGGCGCCCCGCCACAGGTGTTGAACACGATCTATCATCAATACCGCGCCGCGCTCCCTGACGAGCGCGTGCCGCCGCAACACCTACACTTCCGCACGCTGGTCGATCGCATCATCGGCAGAAATTGGCGCAGGCTCGACGGCATCGAACTCCGCCGCGTCGGATCTGCCTACATCTGCTGTTTCGAGCGCGCCGAGGCATTCGAATTCCAACTCGCGCTCTGGCGCGTCGATCCCGACTTTCGCCGCTTGCTCACAGAGACACGCGCGCAATTGATTGCCGACCTTATCCCCTTAGCGGCGGCGGAGAGCGCGCGGCGAGTGCACTTTTCTCGACGGAAGGAGTGCCTCGCCGCGCCGCTCGACATCGAAGCGCCCACCCTCCTCGGGCTCATCCGCAAGATGAGTCCGGACGATTGGCACCAGATCGCGCGCGATTGGGATTGGAACTCCGGCATCTCTGAACTCGAATGGATCACCGGTCAGCGCACCTGCGACCGGGCGACGGCGCTCTTCGTGCTTTGCGCCGGCGCACCGGGCGAGGTGGCCACGAGGCGCGTGCGCGGTGAAGAAGAAGCGCGCGGCGGCTTCCTCCGGGACCTCGCAGCGCGGCTGGAAGGCGGCTTCTATCCCAACGCCGAGTTGGACCTCGCCCTATCGATGCGTCAGCGCTTGGCGTTCGAAGCGGAGCTCGCAACAGCGCGCGCCACCGGCGTCAGCCCTTGGCAATTGCCCGATGATCTGCTCACACACGAGGGTCGCCCGCATCAGCCCAAGTATGCCGTGAGCGATGGCCGAGCGCACTACCAGTACGAATGGTGGCTCACGCACGTCGCCCCAAACCTAAGCGTTAAACAGACCTCAATAGCCGCGCGCGCAGCATCGCGCCGATGACGATCGCCGCCACCCTGCTCACACAATGGATCGCGCACTTGCGTGACGAGCGCCGCCTTTCCGAAAATTCGGTCGAAGCCTACCAACGCGATGTCTCGACATTTCTGGGCTTTCTAAGCGGCCACCTCGGCGGCCAACCCAGCGCAAAAGACCTAACTGAACTCGAGCCGCGCGACCTGCGCGCCTATCTCGCGCACCGTCGCCAAGGTCTAGACGCGCTGTCGGATCGCTCGATTTCGCGCGCATTGGCGGCGATCCGCAGCTTCTATCGCTTCCTCGAACGCCGCCACGGCGTGAAGAACGCGCGCCTCGCGCTCGTGCGCGGCCCAAAGCTCAAACGCTCGCTGCCCCGGCCCGTTTCCGAGGACGCAGCCCTCAACCTGATCTCGGAAGCGAGCGCCACCGGCGCGGACGATTGGCAGAGCGCACGCGATGCGGCGCTGCTCACGCTCCTCTACGCAGCCGGCCTTCGCATCAGCGAAGCGCTGGCGCTCACCGGCGGTGATCTGCCCTTGCCTGAGGTGCTGCGCGTCCATGGCAAGGGCGGCAAAGAGCGTGTCGTGCCCCTGCTCGCACCCGCGCGTCAGGCCATCGCGCGCTACGTTGAGCTTTGCCCCTACAGCATCGACGAGGATGCGCCGCTCTTCCGTGCGAGTCGCGGCGGAGCGTTCTCTCCGCGCATGGCGCAAGCTCTGATGGAGCGTTTGCGCATACGTCTAGGGCTTCCTTCGAGCGCGACGCCGCATGCTTTGCGGCACTCGTTCGCAACACATTTGCTCGCCAACGGCGCCGATCTCAGAGCGATCCAAGATCTGCTCGGACACGAATCACTTTCGACGACTCAGACCTACACGAGCGTCGAAGCGCAAAAAATTTTGCAGGCGTACCGGCGCGCACATCCACGCGCATGAGTGTTTTTGCATGTGCTCTCACCGCTACGCGCCTTTGTTTTCAAGGCTCGTAGAGTTTTCGCGCAGTCATCGCGAAGAGAAAAACCGAACACGCAGAAAAATTCGCGCAATGACTTGCGGAAACTACTTGCAAACCAAATTAGTTCAAAAAAATCTTCGGAGAGTCAAACAGCTCCCGTCCAACCAGTCGCAAAGACAAACCAAACGAGGAAATGACAATGGCTAAGAAAGTTAAGAAGGCCGCCGCCAAGAAGCCGGCAAAGAAGGTCGCGAAGAAGTCGGTCCGTAAGGCCGCTGCTCGCAAGACGACAAAGAAGGCCGCCGCCAAGAAGCCGGCGAAGAAGGTCGCGAAGAAGACGGTCCGCAAGGCTGCCAAGCGCAAGACTGCGAAGAAGCCGGTCGTCGCCACCGCGATGTAAAGACAAGGCAAGGGGGGCGCCGCACAGCGTCCCCCTTCGCCGTTTCAGACACAGACCCAAAAGATCGCATGCGCTCTCCGGTCATTCGTTGTCCCCGCTCCCGCTACGAACACCGTCGACTTTCGCGCTACGCTTTCAAGCAACGATCCTCTCGCGCCTAGGCGCGCACCCCTCCTCTCTCGACATCGCCATCACGCCAATCGCTTGACGTTAGCGCTTTGCTCATCTACTTTGTGTTTCAAAGTGGAGACGAGAATGACACGCGAAGAAATGCTCGCGGATCTCGCGTACGCACGCACGCTTGCCGAAGAAGGACGCCACGCGCCCCTGCTCGGCGGCGCGCACCTGACATTCTGGGGTGCGCTGAACGCTGCGGCGTTCACTGTGCAATGGGTCATCCTTGAAGGCTGGCTGCCGATGGCGGACGGCGCGGCTTTCGCGGTGTTGTGGTCGAGCTATGGCGTCGTCGCCACGATCGGCTCGTTCTGGCTGAGCCAGCGCACGCGTACCAAACCTGGTCGAACCGCGATCGGCGCCCGCGCCGAACGGGCGCTCTGGACCGGCGCTGCGATGGCGCTGTTGGCGATCGTCTTCGGCTCGCTCGCGCGCATGATGATCACCGGCGACACCACCGCGCCGAACGCCATCTTCGGACCCGCTTTCGCAATCTATGGCGCATCGCTCATCGGTACCGCCTCGCTGTCGGAGCAAACCTGGCTCCGCAGCTTCGGGCTGATCTCGATCGTGATCGGCGCTGTGCTCTGCCTGTTTGCGAACGAGAGCTGGGCTTATCTTCTCGCCGCTGCCGGCAGCCTTACCGTGCTCGCCTGGCCCGGCATCGTCCTGCTGAAGCGCGAGCCGTCGGCGATCGTGTGAGCAAATTCGATCACACCGAGATCGATGACGTGATTCACGGCCGCTTGCGGCTGGGGATCATGGCGTATCTTTCGACCGTCTCCCCCGCGCCGTTTGTGGAGCTGAAGGGCAAGGTCAACGCCACCGACGGCAATCTCTCCACGCACCTCAGCAAGCTCGAAGAAGCCGAGTACGTGCGCATTGAGAAAACCTTCTCCGGTAAAAAGCCGCTCACACTCGTCCATCTCACCAAACAAGGCCGCGCCGCCTGGATCGCCTATCTCAATCGCATCCAGACTTTGCTCAGCGCGGCGGAGTGAGCGGCGCAGGCCCGTAGCGGTTCTCGCTCGGCGCGCTTGGTCCAACGAGCCAGATGATCAACGTGACCAGTGAGGCGAGATAAAGGGCGTTGTTGATGAACCCGACGCCGAAAAGCGTCAGGTCAACCGACGACTGACCAAATTGCCGAAAGAGCGCCGACATAATCGCAAAACCACTCACCAGAAGGACGAGCGGCGCCAACCCCCACAAACCAGACTTGCCACGATCGTGCAGCCGCCGCGTCACCGCAGCCGCAAGCAAAAGCACGGCGGCCACGGCAAGCGCGCCGATCGCTACAATCATCAGGCCAAAGTCCGGCATGAGCTCCGGATGGTGCCCGCGAATACTAATGCTTTCGCTTGTCGCGGTTCGCTGCACGGTCGCCAGCTCGGGATGTTCGGCTGCGAACGCGCGCATGCGCTCCATACTTTCCGTCAGCACCGGGATGAAGATTGCGGCGTTCACCACGAACATCAGTGCAAGGGTCGTAAGCGCGTAGGGCCAGAATTGTCCGCGCGTCTGACGATCACTAAAGTTCGTCAAGTTCACTAGATTATGCAGGATTGGATTCATCGTCGCCCGCCAATGCCGTCTCGCCTCTCGGCATTACACAGCATTTGCGAGCGGAACTAGTACTAGACCTTCTCGATCTTGCCAGCAGCGCCATCAAGGATGGCCGCCACTTCATCGATCTGCTCTTGCGTGAGCGCACCGGACGAAAGCTTCAGCCGCAGCGCCAGCTTCAGATTTTCCATCGCACGCAGAACTTGCGGGCGGTGATCCTGACGTGAGCCGGCCACCTCCCCCATCCGCGCGAGCAATGCATCGAGCGCTGGGCGATTGGCTTCGAGAAAGGCGCGGCCTTGCTCGGTGATCTCGTGGAGCTTCTTGGCGCCTTCGCCAGACGCAGTGACTGAGACGTAGCTCAGTTCTTCGAGCAGCGTCAGCGTCGGATAGATGACACCGGGGCTCGGGCTGTAAGCGCCGCCGGCCATCTCTTCGATCGCTTTGATGATCTCGTAGCCGTGACGCGGCTTCTCAGCGATCAAATGCAAGATCACCAAGCGAAGATCGCCGTGCGCAAAGAAGCGGCCAAAGCCACGGCCGCCGCCGTGCCAGCGTTTGTGAGGGAAGTCGCCGTGATGACCATGCTCGCGGCGCGCGAACCGCTCGAAGCGGAGTTGGTGGTGGGGATGACGGGAGAACATTTAGAGTGCCTTTCGATATAACGAAATAACAGATATATCTAAACTCACTCTAAAACAAGAAGCGGGCGCAGAAAATGCGCGAGACGTTTCCGCCTCGCGTCTCCGCTCCCGCCTAAGTTGACCAGACTGCCGCGCTAAGCGCCCAGCGTGCAACGCCCGGATACGGAGGCTCGCGCGTATCGGTGAACCCCTGCTTCGCTAGCGTGTGAGCGGCGTTCAAATCTTCGGCGTCCAAATGCGCGATCACGCGCTTTGCGCCATTGGCGAAGCCCCACCCTGCCAACGCGCGGATGGTCTCGCCGCCATACCCACGGCCGCGGAATTCTGGCAGCAGGCCGAAGGCAAGCTCAACGTCGCCGTCTTCGTCGGGCCTGCCGATAAGCGCGGCAATGCCAACCAGCCGCGGCGGCGCGCGTTCGCCTTCATTCGCAAGCAAGACCCAGCCGTACCAACCCTGACCCTCAGGATCGTGCGCCAGGTTTTGCTCCGCCCATGCGAACGCGCCGGACTCAAACGGCGCCGGCGGCCAAATCGCTTCATGCGTGACGGCGATGGCATTGAAGAAAGCCGTGCGGCTCGACGCCTGCAGCGCGGCCAAGTCACGATCGAGCGCAAGAAGCGCAATGCGCTCCGCAGTCAGTATCAGCACGACCCGTCTCCCTCGGTTCAACGGAACCGAGCAGAACTCATGAGCCGGCCAATGCAAAGTTAGCGATCGGCAATTTCACAGCGCGTTGCCGAGGTTACCGTCTGCCCAGTTAGACCTCGAGCGGCGGCCGGCTCTCGTGCAACGCCAACATGAAGCCGGCTGAGATAATCGCAGGAATGATCGCAGCCAGCGGCCAACCCGCGACCGCAAGACCAGTCGCACCAATCCAACCGATTGCGACAAACGAGCGGCCGATGTTCAGCATCAAGCTGCCACGCGTGCGGCGGCGAAACTCTTTGCGGTTGCCCGGCGTCTGATGCCACGTCGCGATGAGGCAGGTGGAGAAGATCGCCGCGCCGCCGCCGATCAGCATCCATAAGCCCGCCATCGGCGTCACTAGAATCGCCGCGCCAATCACCGGCGGCAGCAACAACATCACCGAAGGCACAGCCGCAGCCAGCGACTTGGCGACATCGACCTGATCGCGCGACACCGGCGCGCTGGCGATGAGGTCAGGCGCATCTTCTGCTGAGACCGTTAGCCAAGCGAGGCTCGCGGCGAACGATGTCACCAGCAACACAAACGCCGCCGCAAACCCTGCTGCGGAAATGCGCGTGAGGTCGCCCTCCCCGACACGCGACCCGAACACGGCAAACAGCGGCGCAAAATAAAGCAGCGGCAGCAAGATCTGCGACAGCAGCAGCGGATCGCGCCGCAACAACCGCCATTCCTTGAACACCAGCGTCGAGCTCACGCCACTGCGCATCCCACGCGCGGCTCGATCATTGCGCTTGCGGCGGCTCCCAAGCCCGGAAATCGCGGCCGCATCGTTCGCGAAGCGTGACGCGTACCACCACACTGCAAGCAGAAATGAGCCGGCCGCCACCAGCGCCCAAATCCAAATATCGAAACCAAGCCCAAACGCTGCCCGCGCAGGCAGCGAGACCACGCTTTCCGGATCACCAACCACCGGGATCAACGCATCGAACACATCGCGCATTGCCTGCGCGCGCGACTCGTCCTGCGTAAAACGCGGAACCTGCGATGCAATGAAGAACGCAGCGCCGATCAAGCTGCCCAGAATTTGCGCGACGATGCGCGTGTTCTTCGGCCCGATCAGCGCAAACATCAGCCGCGCCAGAACAAGCGCCGCTGCTGTCGAAAACAAGGTGAGCAGCAACAAGCTCGGCGCGAACGCCATCCATCTCCAGCCGCCGAAACTCGGCAACCAGACAAAAACAGCGGCAGTAAGTATAAGATAGAACAGCCCAACATTGATCGCGATTGCGCTCATCCGCACGATCAGCACGCGCCACAATGGCAACGGCGATGAAAGCAAGAGATCGAGATCGCCGCGTTGATACAACGACTCTGTAATCAGCATCAGCGCCTGCGAGATCATTAGCGAGCACAGGATCGCAAAAACGCTGCCGGTGATGCCGAGCATCAACACAGTCGGTTGCGGCTCGATGTCAGAGAGAAAGCGCGCCGCCCAGTAGCCGCCAAAGCCCAGCAGCGCCGCCATGATCGAGTAGAAGATGATGCGGCGAACGTGCTTACCTTTGCCGGACGCGCGGAAAGCCCGCCACGTCAACAGCATTTCGTGGCGCAGCAGGAAAAGCACGCCGCCAGGGCCGAACATCAAGCCGCTCCGGCTTCAGTGGCGCCGACGAGCTGAAGATAAACGTCCTCAAGCGTCGCGCTCGCGCCGCCTGCCCTGCCGCGTAATTCGGTGAGCGTGCCTTCCGCCAACAACTTGCCGCCCTGAATGATGCCAATACGATCGGCGACGCGTTCGGCGACATCAAGAATGTGCGTTGTCAAAATAACCGAGCCGCCGCTTCGCGCGCGTTGCGTGAGCAAGTCTTTCACTTGGCGCGCAACCGCAGCGTCAAGGCCAGTCAGCGGCTCATCGAGCATCAGCAATTTCGGATCATGAATCAAAGCGCCAGCGAGCGCTGTCTTCTGCTTCATACCGCGTGAAAAGCCCTCAGTGCGCTCATCGCGATTGTCCCAGAGGCCCAGGAGCTTCAGCAATTCCTCCGCGCGCGGCGCCGCCTCCTTCGCGGTAACGCCCCAAAGCCCGGCGATGAATTCGAGATATTCCCACGCCGTCAGCTTGTCGTAGAGCGCCGGTTCATCCGGCAACCACGCCAGCATACGCTTGGCCGCAATCGGGTCAGCGACCACATCGGCGCCAAACACATGGATCGAACCGGAATCCGGCCTCAACAGCCCGGTGACCATGCGCAGCGTTGTCGTCTTGCCGGCGCCGTTCGGACCAAGCAGCGCATAGAGCTCACCAGCGCGGATATCGAGATCGAGCGCGTCGACAGCGATCTTGTCGCCGAATTTTTTGGTGAGAGCGCGAACGGAGAGTGCGTTGGTCATTGAGGACTTTACAGGCAGGGTCCAAAGTAATACCTTGTGTGAAGAGGTAATACCATGTCCACCCTTACAATCAAGGGTCAGGTTACGATCCCCAAGCCAGTGCGCGACCGGCTCGGCGTAAAGCCGGGCGATGAAATCACGTTCGAGCTCGGCGGCGACGGCCAGGTAACCATCGCGAAGGCCAAGAGCAAACCAAAGCGCAGCCGTTTTGAAGCGCTGCGGGGCCACGCGGGCAAGGGCATGACAACCGATCAGATCATGGCGCTGACGCGCGGCGAATGAGCACGTTGGTCGATACCAACGTGCTGCTCGATGTCGCCACCAACGATCGTGTATGGGCTGATTGGTCACTTAGGCATCTGGATGCTGCGGCGCTCCGCGGGCCGCTTCTCATCAACGACATCATCTACGCCGAGCTTTCAGTGAGGTATGTGCGCGTTGAAGATGTGAATGTCTTCATCGATACCGCCGGCCTAACTCTCGAACGACTGCCACGCGCGGCGCTCTTTTTGGCAGGCAAAGTGTTTCAAGATTATCGCGCCTCCGGCGGCGTCCGCACTGGCGTGCTGCCTGACTTCTTCATCGGCGCGCACGCGGCCATCGAAGCGCTACCGCTGCTCACACGAGACGTGCAGCGCTATCGCAGTTACTTCCCAAAATTGAAGCTGATCGCGCCGTAACACGCTCAAGACTGCATAACCCAGCCGTCGACACCCTTGGCCGCCTCGCGAATGGCTTCCGCCATCGTCGGGTGCGCGTGGCAGGTGCGGGCGATATCTTCAGCGCTGGCGCCAAATTCCATCGCAACGCAAATCTCACCGATCATCTCGCCGACGCCGGCGCCGACCATGTGAACGCCGATCACTTTCTTGGTCGCGACTTCTTCGAGCACCTTCACCAAACCATCGGTCTCGTGATTGGTGCGCGCGCGCGAATTGGCCATGAATGGGAATTTGCCGACTTTGTATTCGATGCCAGCGGCCTTCAGTTCTTCTTCGGTTTTGCCGACAGTCGCGACTTCCGGGTACGTGTAGATCACATTCGGGATTACGTCGTAATTCACGTGGCCCCATTGGCCCGCGATAATTTGCGCGATCGCGATGCCCTCTTCTTCCGCCTTGTGCGCCAGCATCGCGCCGGTGGTGACATCGCCAATCACGTAGACGCCTTCGGCGGTGGTCTTCAGGTGATCGTTCGGGATAAAGCCGCGTTGATCTGTTTGGACGCCAACCGTCTCCAGCCCAAGCCCCTTCGTGACCGGACGGCGGCCAATCGCAACCAGCACAACATCAGCCTCAAGCGTGCGCGCCTGCCCGCCCCTGGCGGGTTCGATCGCGACCTGGAGGCCGGCTCCGGTTTTCTCAACGCCGGTGACCTTGTGGCCGAGCTCGAACTTCACGCCCTGCTTCTTCAAAATCTTTTGGAAGGCGGTCGCGATTTCAGTGTCGATTGTCGGCGTGATCTTATCAAGGAACTCAACGATCGTGACCTCAGCGCCCAGACGGCGCCACACGCTGCCAAGCTCCAGACCAATGACGCCTGCGCCAACGACGATGAGCTTGCCCGGCACTTTGCTGAGCGCCAGCGCGCCGGTTGAACTGACAATCCGCTCTTCGTCGATCTCGATGCCAGGAAGCGGCGTGGGTTCACTGCCGGTCGCGATGACGATGTTCTTGGTCTCGAGCGTTTGCTTGGCGCCGTCCGGTCCGGTGACCTCGACTTTGCCTCTGCCAGAAATAGCGCCAAAGCCTTTGACGTAATCGACCTTGTTTTTGCGCATTAGGAACTCGACGCCTTTGGTCAGGCCATCGACGGCATCGTCCTTCTGCTTCAACATTTGCGGCAGATCGAGTTCAACGCCGCTGACCTTCACGCCCATGGAAGGAAAGATCTTCGTCGCCGCTTCGAAATATTCGCTCGCGTGCAGCAGCGCCTTCGAAGGAATGCAGCCGACATTCGAGCACGTCCCGCCTAGTCTACCGCGGCTTTCGATGATCGCAGTCTTCAGCCCCAATTGGCCGGCGCGGATTGCGCAATTATAGCCGCCAGGGCCGCCCCCGATGATGACGAGATCGTACGACATGAATGCTCCGGTGATGCGAGATCGCGCGCTTCGGCGCAGGCGTGATTTGAGCGGAACATAAGGCGGCGCGGCGAGCGATCAATCCGCGATTTAGTCGCCCTGCCCTGCGCGCCTGCGTGCCCACACAGTCCAACCGATCAGAACGACCGCCAGCGCCAGCGTGAACCAGCCGAAGACGTCGCCAAAGCGGGCATAGAGCGTGGGTCCAGGCCCTGTCGTTGGCACGGTGACATTGTAAGCCGTCTGCGGGCCGCTTGGAGCTTGCTGGAGCACGCGGCCATAAGCATCGCTCACGGCCAGCACGCCGTTGCGCGCGCTGCGGGCGATAGCGTAGCCGCTCTCGACGCCGCGCAGAACGCCCATGCGGCTATGCAGCCAAGCATCATCGACGAAGTCCCAGGCCGGCACCAGCATCACATCGACGCCAGCGTATTCGCGGCCGAGATCTGGGAAGTCCATGTCCTTGCAGACGGCGACACCGTATTGGACGCCTTCGTGCTCGAACGTCAGCGGGCCGGCGCCAAGCGCGAAGTGCGACTCGAACGCCGGGATCATGTGGCGCTTGTCGTAACTAAGCCATCCAGCCCGCGTGAAGACGAAGACGCGATTGAAGCGGCCATCGTCGGCTTCATCATCGGCGCCGGCGACGATCATCACATCGCGGCGGCGCGCGATTTCAGCGAGTTGCTCGATCGCAGCGGCGCGATCGCCCGGTTCCAGGTGTGCGATCTTTTCCGGTAGAATGATAATGCGGCGGCCATCGTCAGCGGCGCGTTCAATCTGCGGCGTGTAGGCGTTCCAAACTGCGCGCCAATCTTCGGGGATGCCCTCAAACTGGTCGCCGGCAATCAGTGTCGCGCTAATCGTACGCGACGGACCGCTTGGCGTTGGCGGCTCAACCATCGGCACACGGAAGACGCCATAACTCAAAACGCCAGCAATGATCAGCGCCGGCGCCAAAGCAGACACGAACGCTCGTTTTGCAATGAGAAACGCCACTGCTGACGCAAACAGCGTGACCACAAACGCAATCGCAGGCGCGCCACCGAGCGACGCGATTTGGATCAAGGGAATGAGATCCATCTGGCTATAAGCAAACGCGCCAGCGCTACCGTGCGGCGAAGTTGCGGCTGTGAGCGTGTCGATTCCCGCCACCAATGCGGGAAACACAAAAACCGCCGCCCATGTTGGCAACGCTCGCGTCGCAGCGCGAACCGCATACGCAATCACGCCCCACACCAGCGCCTTGCTCAGCGTGACGATGAGCACCGGCACAAGCCCCGCGACCTCCATGAAATAGGAGATCATCAGCGCCATCGACACGACGCCCGCGATCGCACCGTACGCAAACGCGCCCAAGCGCGATGCGCCGATCGCTGCAATCAGCAACGGGATCGGCGCAAGCCAGGCCAGCGGCCAGAACGGATTGAGGCTATACGCCTGCGCGAGCAGCGCGCCGGAAATCAGCGCCGCGAAGACGCGTCCGAGCAGCAGCACCCCCGCCTCCTTGCGCGTGCTAGGCGCCTTGCTTGTCCCAATACGAACGGTCTGCGGCGTCGATGATGAACACGAGCAGACCAACGATCAGGATGATGCCGAGAATGGCGACTTGAGCTTCGGTGCCGCCAGTGTTCGCCGCGAGTTCTGCAGGTGCAGTATAGGCGTTCACATCAATGCTTTGCACGTTGGCGACGAGCCCGCCGCCTTCGTTCTGTTGCGCCATCGCCCAGCGCGCGCCGAAGAGCGCAAAGCCAATGAGCCAAGTCCAGAAGGCTTGCGTACGGCGGATGAGACGCACGGCCGCGATCAGGAAGAAGAGACCGGCGCCAGCCCAAAGGCCGACTTCGATCCAGCTCAGTTGATTGATCGTCGCCTGCTGATCGGCCGTCATCGGCAACGCGATCGGCAATTGCGCGAGATGCACGGTTCCGGCGAACGCAGCGCCGAAGCTCGCGAACACCAAAAGCAACAGCACCAGAATGGCCGGCCAGCGCAGAATAAATGTCATTAGGCGTCCCCTCCCGCTCCGCTCCCCCGAGCGAGGCAGCCAATCTATCGGGCTCGTTGCGGATCGCCAATGGGGGCTGGGAAAACGTTTGGATTCATTGCTCTTCTGCCTGGGGAAGAGGCGCGCTAGCGTGCGCGGGCGGAGGGAATGACTTATGACCTGGTTCGGAACGGTGAGCGCTTGGGCTGCAGTAGCGATGGGGGTGATGTTCGCCGTGAACGCATACTTCCAGTTCGCGACAGGCGCCGGCGGCTGGATTTATTCGGCGACAGCTTTGGGGCTCGCTTTTGGCGGTTTTAGGACGCTCCGGAAAATGTCGGGCGGCCTACGCCTGCTCGCGGGCGCTTGGGGTTTCATGGCCGGATTGTTGATGCTGCCTTGGGTTACGGCCGCGCCCAGCACCGAGTCTCCGCTCGCGATCGGACTAGTGCTTGTGGCTCTCGCCGGACTCGCGCTCACGGTGCTGCACAAAGAGACCAAATAGTTCTCCACAACGATCCGCGCGCGAAACGCGCAACAAAATCTGGGTAACCTCCGTTCTACTTGCGGGCGGGCAATCAGGAGATTGCCCTATGCAGGTGCAAAAATTTCGCGACGTGGCCAATGCAAATGGCCTGATCCCCGCAGGAACATTCTTCGCGCAACTCGCCGCGAAACTAGAGGACGCGAACGTCCAAGAAACGCTCCGCCAAGCAGAACTCGACGAAGAAGATCGCGCGCTCGAAGCAAACTATCGCAAGCGCTCTGCATCACGCAGCTATCGTACGCCGGCCGAAAACCACGTAGTGATGTAATGCGGCGCGCGATCATTTCATCGCCGCTGCACGCGCGCAGAAGTTACAGATCGAGCAGCATGCGCTCTGGATCTTCGAGGCCCTCTTTCACGCGCACGAGGAACGTGACGGCTTCTTTGCCGTCAACGATGCGGTGATCGTAGCTCATCGCCAGATACATCATCGGACGCACGACAACTTGCTTGTCGACGACGACCGGACGCTCCTGGATCTTGTGCATGCCCAAAATGCCGGATTGCGGCGCGTTCAGGATCGGCGTCGACATCAGCGAGCCATAGACACCGCCATTGCTGATCGTAAACGTCGCGCCTTGCAAATCTTCGATCTTCAGATGGCCATCACGCGCTTTGACGCCGAGTTCGTTGATCTCTTTTTCAATCTCCGCCATCGATTTGTGATCAGCGTCGCGCACCACCGGCACGACCAGGCCGCGATCAGTGCCGACGGCAATGCCGATGTTGTAGAAGTTCTTGTAGATGATGTCGTCGCCATCGATCTCGGCGTTGACGTTCGGAATTTCCTTCAGCGCCGCGATACACGCCTTCACGAAGAACGACATGAAACCGAGCTTCACGCCGTGGCGGCGCTCGAACGTGTCTTTGTACTTGTTGCGCGCCGCCATGATCGCCGACATGTCGGCCTCATTAAACGTCGTCAGCATCGCGGCCGTGTTTTGCGCTTCCTTCAAGCGGCGCGCGATCGTCCGGCGCAAACGCGTCATCGGCACGCGCTCTTCGCGCTCGCCAACCACACGTGCGGCGAGCGGCGGATGCGCGGACGGTGCTTGCTGCTGCGATTGGGCGCCGCGATTTTCGATGATGGCGAGCGCATCGGCTTTGGTGACTCGGCCGTCTTTGCCCGAGCCGGAAACGCCGGAGACATCGACATTGTTTTCCGCAGCGATGCGCTGAACCGACGGCGGCGCTTGCTTGGCCGCGCCATTGCTCGCCGCAGCAGGTGGCGGCGTTGGCGGCGGCGCTGTCGGCCTCGGCGCTTCGGCCTTTGGCGCAGACGCCGCCGGTTGCGCGCCTGCCCCGCCCATGCGGCCGAGCACTGCGCCGATGCCAACGGTCGCACCTTCAGAGGCGACGATCTCGCTCAACACGCCAGCTTCCGGCGCGGAGACTTCGACGGAAACCTTGTCAGTTTCCAGTTCGACGAGCGTCTCGTCCTTCTTCACGGCGTCGCCGGCCTTCTTCATCCACTTGGCGACGGTGGCTTCGCTCACGCTTTCGCCAAGTGTCGGCACAACAATGTCTGTCATTTTCAGTTCACTTCGTTGCTTGGTGGCGCATCATGACTCGGCAGGACAGGTGAATCGGTTTTGGTCCAAAACACGCCGTCATTGCCGTTGTTTTTCTGTACGAGCCGCACGCGCGCGGGGTTCAACCCGCGCATCAGCCGCGCATTGACAGCGATCCGTTCAGCGTCGTCTGTTCCAACTTGCGTACTGTGCGTCGCGCATCCGCACATGCGGCAATGGTGAAATTCCAATTCGCGATCGCCCCACATATATACGAAAGTGTCGGGCGGGTTGGCGAAGATCACCTCGCGTTGCGGATAATAAGCCCAAAGGCCGCCGTAGAGCCGACAATGCGAGCAATTGCAGTCCATCACCCATTCAGGCTCTTCGACCTCGAAGCGGACGGCGCCGCAATGACAGGAGGCGCTGACCTTGCTCATCCGAGCGCGCTTTCGAGCAACGCTTCCAATTCCTTCAAGTGCTTCGACATCTGGCCAGCGGCCGTCGAAGCGCTGGCTGGACGGCCTGCATAGCGCGGGCGTTTTGCCTTGATGCTCATCTTCTCGAGCGTGAGTTCGATCCACGGCTCAACGAAACTCCAGCCGCCCATGTTCTTGGGCTCTTCCTGACACCAAACAAGTTCGGCGTTAGCGAAGCGTTGCAATTCGTGCATCACCGATTTCATCGGCCATGGATAGAATTGCTCCAAACGCAGCAGATAAACGTCAGTCAGGCCGCGCTTTTCGCGCTCATCGAGCAGATCGTAATAGACCTTGCCCGAGCACATGACGACACGGCGGATTTCGCTATCGCCTTTGAGCTTGATTGCCGTGTTGCTGCTGTTGACCTGGGCATCGTCCCACAGAACGCGGTGGAATGAGGTGCCTTCGGCCATGTCGGCGAGCGACGAGACGCACTTCTTGTGACGCAAAAGCGACTTCGGCGTGAACACGACGAGCGGCTTACGGAATTCGCGATGCAATTGGCGGCGCAGCGCATGGAAATAATTCGCCGGCGTCGTGCAATTGACGACCTGCATGTTGTCTTCGGCGCATTGCTGCAGGAAGCGCTCCATGCGCGCCGATGAGTGCTCTGGGCCCTGCCCCTCATAGCCATGCGGCAGCAGCATCACGAGACCCGACATGCGCAGCCATTTGCGTTCGCCAGAGGAGATGAACTGGTCGATCAGCACCTGCGCGCCGTTCACGAAGTCGCCAAATTGCGCCTCCCAAAGCGTCAGCGTCTTCGGATCGGCAAGTGTGTAGCCATACTCGAAGCCGAGCACCGCTTCTTCTGAGAGCAGCGAGTCGATGACTTCATAGTGCGCTTGGCCAGCGCGCATATGGTTGAGCGGCGTGTAGCGCGCTTCATTTTGTTGATCGACGAAGTGCGAGTGGCGCTGGCTGAATGTGCCGCGGCATGAATCTTGACCGCTCAGTCGAACGTTGAAGCCTTCGTCGAGCAACGTCGCGAATGCGAGATGTTCGCCGAGCGCCCAATCGACGCCGTGACCTTCATCGATCACCTTGCGGCGTGTTTCGACCACGCGTTGCACGGTCTTGTGGATGTCGAAATCGCGCGGGATTTCGGTGATGCGTTGGCCGAGCTCTTTCAGTCTGTTCAGCGGAACGTCGGTTTGACCACGTCGATCGTCATCGACCGGTAGCGAGAAACCAGACCAAACGCCGTCGAGCCAATCGGCCTTATTGACGCGATAGGCTTTGCCCGCATCGAACTCGCGATCGAGGAAGGCGTTGAAGTCGTCTTGCCACTCGTCAACGTCAGCTTGAGTGACCACACCCTCTTTGATCAGGCGCTCGCTATAGATTTGCAGCGTCGTCTGCTGATCCTTCACGCGCCGATACATAATCGGCTGCGTCATCGTCGGATCATCGCCTTCGTTGTGACCGAAGCGGCGATAGCAGAACATGTCGATGACAACGTCCTTGCCGAAAATCTGGCGATATTCAGTCGCGACCTTGGCGGCGAAGACAACGGCTTCTGGATCGTCGCCGTTCACGTGCATGATTGGCGCTTGCACCATCAACGCAACGTCAGAGGGATACGGCGACGAGCGCGAATAGTGCGGCGCTGTCGTGAAGCCGATCTGGTTGTTGATGATGAAGTGCATCGTACCGCCGGTGCGGTAGCCGCGCAGACCTGACAGCGCAAAGCACTCGGCGACAACGCCCTGTCCTGCGAACGCGGCGTCGCCATGAATGAGCAGCGGCATCACACGCGCGCGCAAATCGTGCAGCGCTTCGCCTTCCTCGGTCCACGTCGCGCGCTGGGCCTGCTTGGCGCGGGCTTTGCCGAGAACTACGGGATTGACGATTTCGAGGTGCGACGGGTTTGCCGTGAGCGAGAGGTGGACGTTGTTGCCATCGAACGCGCGATCTGATGATGCGCCCAGATGATACTTCACGTCGCCGGAGCCGAGCACGTCGTCCGGCGTGGCCGAGCCGCCTTGGAATTCATGGAAAATTGCTTGGTACGGCTTGCCCATAACGGCGGCGAGAATGTTCAAGCGACCGCGGTGGGCCATGCCGAAAATGATTTCCTGCACGCCGAGTGCGCCGCCGCGCTTGATGATTTGCTCTAGCGCCGGAAGCATCGCTTCGCCGCCATCGAGGCCGAAACGCTTGGTGCCGGGATGGCGCTTGTGCACGAACTTTTCGAAGCTCTCGCCTTCAAGTAACTTCTTCAGGATCGAGCGCTTGCCTTCGGTGGTGAACGCGATCTCTTTGTCCGGACCTTCGATGCGCTCCTGGATCCAGGACTTCTCGCCCGGATCGGTGATGTGCATGAACTCGATGCCGAACGTGCCGCAATAGGTGCGCTGCAGGATCGCAAGCATCTCGTTGACGGTTGCGGTCTGCATGCCGAGCACACCGTCGATGAAGATCGGCCGATCGAGATCGCCAGGGCCGAAGCCGTGGCTTGAGGGATCAAGATCCGGCGCCGGTGGACGGACTTCAATGCCGAGCGGATCGAGCTTGGCGGCCAAGTGACCACGCGTGCGATAGGCGCGGATCATCATCAAAGCGCGGACGCTATCGCGCGCGGCGGATTGAACGTCTTGCGTTGAAGCGCCCGGCAGACGCGCCGCGACTTTTTGTTCGAGCTTCGAAGCAAGCCCTGCCCAATTGCCGTCGAGCAACGCGGTGGTTTCAGTCGTCTGTGGGCGCGCAATTTCGGGGCGATACCAGGACGGGCCACGAACGGCCGCGCGTGACGCATCCGGATCGTCGCGGAGTTGATCGAAAACGGTGCGCCAGGACGGATCTACCGAGTTTGGATCATCGGCATATTTGGCCGCCATTTCTTCCACGAACGTCGCGTTAGCGCCGTAGAGGAAGCTCGTTTCGAGCATCGCTGTGTTGGACAAGCTGCGGGCGTCATCCGCCATGGAACGCTGACCTTCTTCGGAAATCGGGCACCCTTGGAAGATATAGGGCGCACCGCTGGCGGCGCCCCTTCTAAAGTGCGTCGCGCAGGGATTGAAGGGCTGCGTTGGCGCAGAGCTGCGCTGTTTAGCCTTTCAACAGTTCCGTCATTGTTCGACCGAGCGCGGCTGGGTGCGGCGAAACAGTAATGCCGGCGGCTTCCATAGCGGCAATCTTCGAGCCTGCGTCGCCCTTGCCGCCGGAAATGATCGCGCCTGCGTGACCCATGCGGCGGCCTGGAGGGGCGGTCGCACCCGCAATGAAGCCTACTGTTGGCTTCCAACGGCCCTTCTTTTTCTCGTCGGCCAGGAATTGCGCGGCATCTTCTTCGGCGGCGCCGCCGATTTCACCGATCATGATGATCGATTTGGTTTCGGGGTCGCCGAGGAAGAGTTCGAGAACGTCGATGAACTCGGTGCCTTTCACCGGATCGCCGCCGATGCCGACGGCCGTCGTTTGGCCGAGGCCTTCGTTCGTCGTTTGAAACACGGCTTCGTAGGTGAGCGTGCCCGAGCGTGAGACGACGCCGACCGAGCCTTTCTTGAAGATTTGGCCCGGCATAATGCCGATCTTGCACTCGTTCGGCGTCAGAATGCCGGGGCAATTGGGGCCGAGGAGCTTCGACTTCGAACTCGCGAGACGAGCCTTCACGCGCACCATGTCGAGCACCGGAATGCCTTCGGTGATGCAGACGATGTACGGAATTTCAGCGTCGATCGCTTCTTCGATGGCGGCTGCAGCGCCTGGCGGCGGCACGTAAATCACGGTCGCGTCAGCGCCGGCTTTTTCCTTGGCTTCGGCGACGGTGTTGAACACCGGCAGACCGAGGTGCGTCTGGCCACCCTTCCCTGGCGAGACGCCGCCCGTCATCTTGGTGCCGTAGGCGATCGCTTGCTCAGAATGGAAGGTGCCATTCTTGCCGGTGAAGCCTTGGCAGATGACGCGTGTGGAAGCGTTGACGAGAATGGACAAAAAAGGGCCCCCGGCCTTGGAAAATCAGGTTTCGGCACGCGTCCTAGCCCACGCGGGGGGGGTTCGCAAACCCTGGCCGGGCGTCCCACACGGCCGATGTCAGCCCATGATGAAGGCGTTGAGCTTGTTGCCGTCGAGATCGCGGAAATAGCCGGCGTAGAAGCCTGGCCACCGCTCGCCCGGCGGACCTTCGCATTTGCCGCCGAGAGAGATGGCGAGGTTGTAGATTTCATCGACGTGCGCGCGGTCTTTGCCCTCAAGCGCAACCATGACGCCATTGCCGATTGTCGCGGCGTTACCGTCAAACGGCTTGGTGAGGCCGATGCCGGCGCCGCCGCCGGGCGCGCCCCAGGCGATGAAGGTCTCGTTCTCCATCATGCGCGCAACGCCCATGGCGGCCGTGAGCTTGTCGTAAAACCGAGCGGCGCGGGCGAGATCGTTGGTACCGAGAGTGACGTAGCCAATCATGGTGGTTCTCCGAGCCCAATCAGCTGATGCGATTGCTTGTTCTAGTACGCCGAAGCATCGCGCGCACTCAGAAAGCGGGCAAGCGCGGGCGCCGCCATTTCGTTGAAATGACGCTGAGCGCTTCGCGACGGTTGAAAATTTAGGTGGTGTCTGGCGCGATGCGCTGTGAGGCGCTTTTCAGTGCATCGAGGCAGGCTTGCCTGAGCCGTGCGGCGTTCTCGCGGCCGACATCGGGCGGCGCATTTGGCTCGCGCAAAATGAGATCGACACAGCGCGGATCTTTACGCATGCGCCGCGCGAGACGGCGCGCAAACGGCGCCGGATCATTGAAGACCCGCAAAAGCGCTTCAAAACGCTCCGCCAGCGGCCGTGCGAAATAGCTATCGATGACGCACCTTCTGCCGCGGCGTTTGTAGGCGCGGCAGCGCTGCGTTTCCACGAGGCAACGGAACGAAACGCGCCAGGCTTCGGGATTGTTGGGCGTGAAAGTGTACCGTTCGAGTACGCCTTTGCGCTGACGAGGCGAGCGTTTGCGCGTATGTGGCTCCACCTCATGCGCGATGGCTTCGAGCAGCAGCAAGCGGCGCATCAAAACTTCGCCCGCCCGCAGCCACGAACGCATCATCCGATAGGTCGGAAGCGAGACCATGATCGAGCGCATGACATCTAACGGCGCACCAAAAAGCGCGTAGAACGTGTTCAGGAAATTGTCGGCAAGCAGCCACAGCTCAAGCGGCGCCGTGCGCGGACCGGCGATCGGGCCTTCCGCGAGCCGCTGTGGTTCTGGGGGTGGTGGCGCTGCTGTCATTGGTGCGGCAGCATGCGCCTGGATTTGGGTCGGTCGGATAGATTTGAATCTATCCGGGGTTTTTGGCGCTTATTCCTCGTCGCTGAGAGGGCGCAAAATCGAATTGCGATCACGTGCAGCATGGAGAATGCGCAAAATTGTCAGGTCTTGATCGCTGGTCTCGTAGTAAATCAAGTAGCGGCCGGCGGTCACGAACCGGACGGTCTCGCCGAACTCGGGTCTAGCGGCGCCGCCTAGCGGCATATTTTCTAACGACGCTATCCGATCCAAAATCGCTTCAATGATGTTCGCTGCCGCGAGCGGTCCCTAGTTTTCAGTCAGCCAGACTTCCATTTCGTCGAGGTCCCGTTCGGCCTCGGGCGAAACGCGAGGCGTCATTCAGCGGCTTTGGCTGCGCCGCGCAGGCGCGAAACCCGTTCGCCGCCGCGACGGAGGAAGTCCTCAAGCGGCACGCCCTCGCCTCGGGCGAGGCTGGCGCGGGCTTCGTCTAGTTTCGAGCGGACATATTCGATCTCGGCGCGGCGTTCATTGAGCGCGTCAGCGACGAGCGTTTCGACGCTTTCAGCGCGACCAGCCGCGACTTCAGCGCGGGCCCAGGCTTCGAGATCGGCGGGGAGCGTGATGGCGGTCATGGAGGCAGGGTAGCACAGGTTGCGCTGGACGAAATCAGGGAGCGCCACCCTCGTCGTCGACAAACACTGCGGGCAAGTCGCGCGCGCCGTGAACTACCCGCAGGACGTTCACTTCGCTGGCATTCACAACGCGGTAGGCGATGATGTACGGACGTTCGAGGAGCTTGCGGCGGTTGCCAATGCGTTCATCTTCGGCGCCGAGGTATGGATTTTCACGCAGCAAAGCGGCTTTGGCGCGCAAGCGGCGGACGACATTGAGTGCAACGCGCGGGCTAGCTTGTGCGGCTATATATGCAGCGATTTCTTCGAGGTCGCGCTCTGCGGCGCGAGAGAGTTTCACACGCACCGGCATAAGTCAGAGGCCGGAGTATTTGCGCTCTAGGCTATCGAACACTTCGTCGGCGTCTAGCCAGCCGTCACGATCCGCCTCCGCCACCGCCTCATCGAGCGAACGGCGAAACGCCTCCCATTTCTGACTCTCACGCAATCGCGATTCAACAAGTGCTTCGACGCTTTCAGCGCGGCCGGCGGCAACTTCAGCGCGGGCCCAGGCTTCGAGATCGGCGGGGAGCGTGATGGCGGTCATGCGTGGAGGATAGCACAGGTTGGGCGGAGCGAAAATCCGCCAGTGTCATCCTCTTCAGGATGAACTCAATAAGTCGAGGAGGTTTCGAGCCCATCCAAGCTCAACCAACGTTGCGTAGATCGCAAGGATCCCTCCCAAAGCCATCGCCACGCGAAAGATGCCGTAGACGGCCGGCTCAACCTCCCCGTTCGCCTCCCACTCCAGCGGATAGTTTTGTTCAACCAACGGAATTGCGTTCACGCGGACCTTGAAGCCTCGTCGCGTGCAATACTCAGGCTGAATTGGTTTAGTTATCGACGCAACTTTCGCCCACACCTTCAAGTAATGCGGACGGTCGCGATAAGCGCGGCGGAATCGAACTTGGACCCACTTCTGCTTTTTTTGAACAGGCTCTGTCCCGCTCTGCGTTAGATCACCCACGTAATCGCCCCTACCCCTTAACAGCCTTCACGATCTTCCGCGCCGCATCTTCCAGATCATCGGCGCTGATGACGTTCAGGCCGCTCTCGTTGATGATCTTCTTGCCGAGTTCGACGTTGGTGCCTTCGAGGCGGACGACGAGCGGCACTTGTAGGCCGACTTCTTTGACCGCGGCGATCACGCCTTCGGCGATGACATCGCACTTCATGATGCCGCCGAAAATGTTGACGAGGATGCCTTTCACGGCCGGATCGGCGGTGATGATCTTGAACGCGGCTGTCACCTTCTCTTTGCTGGCGCCGCCGCCGACATCGAGGAAGTTCGCGGGCTCGGCGCCGAAGAGCTTGATGATGTCCATGGTCGCCATGGCGAGGCCGGCGCCGTTGACCATGCAGCCGATATCGCCGTCGAGCGGGATGTAGGCGAGGTCGTACTTCGAGGCTTCGATCTCTTTTGCGTCTTCTTCGCCGATGTCGCGGAGATCAGCCCATTCCGGGTGACGGAAACCGGCGTTGGAATCGAAGCTGACTTTCGCGTCGCCGCAGATGAGCTTGCCCTCTTCGGTGACGATGAGCGGGTTCACTTCAAGAAGGCTCATGTCGCTCTTGACGAACGCCGTGTAGATTTTGCCGATGAGCTCGCTGCACTGGGCCGCGAGGTCGCCGCTGATGCCGAAGGCGGCGGCGATTTTTGCGGTGTCGGCGCTTTGTGGGCCGCTCGCGGGATCGATGGCGACGGTGGTGATTTTTTCCGGCGTGTCGTGCGCGACTTCTTCGATGTTCATGCCGCCAGCTTCGGAGGCGACGAACGCGACGCGGCCGGTATCACGATCGACGAGCGCGGAGAGATAAAACTCCTTCGCGATCTTGATGCCTTCTTCGATGTAGATGCGGTTCACGACACGGCCCGCTGCGCCGGTCTGCTCGGTGACGAGCGTGTGGTTCAGCATTTGCTTCGCGTAGAGGCCGACATCCTCCGGCTTGAAGGCGATGCGCACGCCGCCCTTCTCGCCTGCGTCAGCTTCCTTGAACTTACCCTTGCCGCGGCCACCGGCGTGGATCTGGCTCTTCACGGCCCAGACCGAGCCGCCGAGCTTGGCGGCGGCGTCGATGGCCTCTTCGGTGGTGAAAGCGGGGAAGCCGCGTGGAACCGGCGCGCCGAAGCTCTTCAGGACGGCTTTGCCTTGGTATTCGTGGATGTTCATCGTGGCCCCGAAAGCTCGAATGGGCGGGAAATCGCTGCCGCTTTATAGGGCTGCGGCGTGCGCCGCCAAGCCCGTCAGCGCGCATGCGACCAAAACCAGCAGCAGATTTGCCTTGAAACGGATAAGCGCGACGCCGGCGGCGAGCGCCAGAGCGATCATCCACCAAATACCGGACGTTAGGTCGGGCAGTGCGGTGGGTCCGATGTTCAGCTGGCGGGCAAAGAGTGCGTGGGCGGCGAAGAAGAGCGCAAGCTTGGCGATGACGCCGAGCACGGCGGCTGTGATGGCAGCGAGCGCACCGGCGGCGCGCGGATTGCGCTGGAGGCGCTCGGCGAATGGCGCGCCGGCGAAGATCCAGACAAAGCTTGGCGCAAACGTGCACCAAAGCGCGATGGCGGCGCCGGCGAGCGCAAAGCCGCCAGCGTTGTGACCGGCGAGGAAGCCGACGAATTCGTTCACGAGAATGAGTGGGCCAGGTGTTGTTTCGGCAAGGCCGAGACCGTCGATCATTTGCGCGGGCGTGAGCCAACCGCGCGAGGCGGCTTCGGTGGTGAGGTATGCGAGCAATGCGTACGCGCCGCCGAAGGTCACGCAGGCGAGGATCGAGAAGAGAAGCGCGATTTGAAAGAGCACGTGGTCCGTGCCGAGCGTGAGCGCGATGATGGCTGGTGGGGTGAGCCAGAGGATAAGCCAGAGGATGGCCTGCGCCCCTCCCCCTTGTGGGGAGGGGATGGGGGTGGGGGTATTTGCGCTTTCGTTTGCAGTGTTGGCGCTTGCACCCCCCTCCCTGCCCTCCCCCACGAGGGGGGAGGGAAAGAATGTGCCGATCAGCGTAGCGCTTACGATCACCAACGGAAATGGTGCGCCGAATACGAGCGCGATGAACGTGGCGATAGCGATCCAAAGCGCTGTGCTTGTTTTTAACGCGCGCTTGCCGACTTTGAGTAGCGCTTCGGCGACGAGGGCGACGACGGCGCATTTGATGCCGTCGAACGCGGCGGCGACGAGTGGGACTTCGCCGTAATTTACGTAGAGCCATGACAGCGCGAGCACGATGAGCGCACCGGGCAGAACGAACATCCAGCCCGCGATCAGCGCGCCGGCCCAACCGCGTAGGCGCCAGCCGATGTAGGTTGCGAGCTGTTGGGCTTCGGGACCGGGCAGCAGCATGCAGAAGGCGAGCATGTGCTGAAAGCGGTCATCATCGATCCATTTGCGCTCATCAACGAAAACGCGGTGCATCAACGCGATCTGACCGGCCGGGCCGCCAAAGCCGAGGCAGCCGATCTTCAGCGATTCCGCGAACAGCGTTGAAAGAGATGGGCTCACGTGAGCGCGCTAGCGCGGATTGTTGGTTGCTGCAATCGCGCCCTTGTCATCATTGGGTTTGTCGTCGCCGTAAGCGATCTCACCGGCGGCCACCGAGGTGCCGAGTTGCGGTGCGTATTCTTCTTTGGTGACTGGCCCGCGGCGTGTGGAGCGGCGCCAGAACATGGCAAGCGCAACGAAAACCGCGGCGCCGCCGGAGAACCAGAACATGCCAGCGACGTCGAACCAATCCACCAATGGGCCCATCACCAGCGGGCCGATGACCGAGCCCGCCGCCCACACGAACAACAAGCCCGCAGCAGATTGGGCGAGTTTGCCGGGCTCGGCGCGGTCGGCCATGTGCGCGACGGCGATGCCGTAGAACGAAAGTGCGCCGGCGCCCCAGATGAAGAACAACAGCACAGCTGACCAATTGAGCAACTGGCCGCTCAAGCTGGCGAGCGCGAACGATGCGGCGGCGGCAAGTGCGGCGAGTGCGGCGATCACCAAGCGGCGGTCCACGCGATCCGAGAGCCGGCCTGCCGGCCATTGCAACAGAAGCGAGCCGGTGAAGGCGGCGGAGTAGAATTCTGCGGCGGCATTGGGGCCGTAGTGTTCGGCGGCGTAGAGCGGCGCGAGCGCGAGCACGCCGCCATTGACCAGCCCCGCCCCGAAACAACCAATGACGGCAGCAGGCGCGGTGGCAAATTGTTCGACGAGCGCCAGCGGTTGCGCCTTCGGTGGATCGGGTTGTTCGGCGGCGGTGAAGCAAAGCGGCACCATCGAGAGCGCGGCGAGTGCGGCGGCGATCATCCACGGCTCGGCTTCCGCGGGCGCGTAGCCGAAGGCGAGGAACGGACCGACAGCCAGCGCGCCTTTGGTGAGCACCATATAGACGCTCATCACTTCGCCGCGCGCGTGCCTGCCGATCGAATAGCTGATCCAGCTTTCAACGGCGGCGAACATGAGCGCGACCGCCATGCCGGCGATCATGCGCGCAACACCCCACCACCAGATGTCAGCGCTGAAGTGAAGCGCCAGCGTCGTAACCGAGAAGATGGCCGCACACGCAGCATAGACGCGGATGTGGCCGACGCGCGCAAACAGCACGGTCGCGATCATCGCGCCCATCATGAAGCCGGCCGAATAGGACGCGGCAACAAGACCAAGCGCAGTGCGGGAATGGTCTTCGGTGAAGGCAAGCGGAATGCGCACGCCAAGCAAACCGCCTGCAAGTTGCAGGATGGTAACGGCTGCGATGAGGGCAGCGACGTTGCGCAGCAGGCTCGTCATGGGATGCGAGCTTGTAGCGGCGATTCACCGCCGCTTGAACCTGCAAAAACGCCGCGCTGCTAGCCGAAGAAGCTCACGAACATCAATCGGCCCGGAACGAAGGCGAGCGCATCCGCAACGACCAGGTTGCGACAGGGGCTACTGGTCTCCGGTCGAAGTCTGGTAAGGGACGCTGGCAGACGGAGTGCGCGCTTGCAGCCTGAACTACGCAAAACGACTGAAACGAGCCGTGAAACGCAAGCGGCGTTCGGCTCCGGGTCTCTGCGCGATCTAGCGCGCAATCTGGTGGTGTGTGCCGCGGCCGGCGTTTTCCTTTCGATGGTTGGCGCGCTTGGCACGCAAGACGCACCGCTCGGCACGCGCTTATTGTTTTGGATGCCGCTCATGCTCGGCGGCGCGGCTATCTCGCATTTCGTAGCGCTGGCGGCGCTGCGAATACCGCGCGCTGGCGCCAACCCTTGGGTCTTCGGCGCGCTGCTGGCGGTGTTGATCTCGATCCCGATTACGCTGCTCGTCTGGGCGCACGCGGGCTGGGTGCTGCATACGAACGTGCCGTTCACGCAGCTGCACATTCTTTTTGGATCCGTGTTGCTGGTCTCGTTCGCGATGACGTCGATCATCATGCTCGCCAGCCAGCCCGGCCGCGTGACCCATGCGGCGGCGGTGGACGCAGCACCGGTGCGAGCGCGTTTTCTTGAACGGATGCCGGCAAAACTTAAAGGCGCCGTGCTCTATGCGGTATCGTCCGAGGATCACTATTTGCGGCTACACACGTCGAAGGGCGCGGATCTCATCTTGATGCGGCTCTCGGATGCGATCTCTGAGCTTGAAGGCCTGGAAGGCGCCCAGATCCATCGCTCGTGGTGGGTGGCGCGCGAGGCAGTCGACAGCACGCGGCGCGATGGCGACAAAATGATGCTAGTGCTTAAGGGCGGCGCTGAGGCGCCGGTGAGCCGGCCGAACGTGCGTGCGTTGCGTGAGGCGGGCTGGTTTTAGTGCGTGGCCCGCGTCGCCCTTCGACAAGCTCAGGGTGACGCAATTGAAACACTGCCGCCAGAACAGCGTCATGCTGAGCCTGTCGAAGCACGCCGCCGCTTAGTCCGGTTTTCCGAAAACAATGTACGCGGCGAACAGGACGACCATCACGCTGTCGATCGCAACCGCAGCGCCTAGTCCGCTCAAATAGCGATCGCCTTGCGCGAAAATGAGCGAAATGAACGCGACCTTGCTGGCGCCGGCAACGACAAGCGCGAGTTTGCGCGCTGAGGGCTTCAGCGCGCCGTAGATGAGCAGCGCGCCCATCAAGCCGACGAGAATGCTCCAATTCGGAACGATGATCGACGCGAAAGCCCCGTCCGGCGTTTCGCCGAACATGGATTGGATGGCGCCGCTAGGCGAAATCGCTCCGTAGAGCATGGTGAGCGTCAGCAAGCCGCTGGCGATCATGATGCCTGCGAATATCTTGTTGAGCATGCCGCTTCTCCCAAGCGACTTTACGGCGCCACCGGCGCGGCGCGGAACGACCAATCACTATCCGCCGCAAGATACACGAACGTCGCCCAGGCCGCGACGTTCTGTTGGAGGTTCGCGGGATCGATGGCGTAGAGCGTGTCGTTCGGCGTGTGGTGATAGTCGAAATAGTCGATGCCATCCTGGCTGAGATCAACCACTGGCGTGCCAGCTTCACGCATTGCGTAAACGTCGGCGCCACCGTCGGCGAGGTTGTTGCCGGGCACGATGCCGAGCGGCGCCAGTGCACGTTGGAAGGCGCGGGAATACGGCATTGCCGATTCCGAAAAACGCGTATCGAAGCGCCAGACGCGGCCGGCGCCGAAATCGCTTTCGAGCGCGACGACGTGGTTCTCGTTGGCGTGCGCGCGGCCATAAGCGGCGCCGCCGTGAACGCCGTTCTCTTCAGCGCCGGCGAGCAAGATGCGAATGGTGCGGCTCGGACGGCGCGGCAGATCGCGGATCAGGCGCGCAGCGGCGGTGATGATGGCGACGCCGGCGCCGTCATCGATGGCGCCCTGCCCTTGGTCCCAGGAATCGAGGTGCGCCGCGAGCAGCACGATTTCGTCGGGACGCTCACGGCCGCGAATCTCGGCGATGACGTTGCCGGATTGCGCGTTCTCGCGAATGTCGGCCCGGATATCGAGGCGCACGCGCACGGCGCGGCCACTTGCGACAAGGTTCGCGAGCACGTCAGCGTCGGCTGGTGAGATCGACATTGCCGGGAGCGATGCGCCTAGGGCTTGGCGCGAGCTGCCGCCTTGGTGGGCGAAGCGATGCGTGTCGGTGCCGACAGCGCGGATCAAGCACGCAGCGGCCCCCTTTGCTTGGGCGATCGGCGCGCAACGTCCGCGTTTGCGGACGGCGACGCCGTAGCCTGAGCCATCCTGGGCGCGGCTCATGCGCTCATCGATGAACACGATGCGGCCGGCGACGGCGCTGTTCGGCGCAGCTTCGAAAGCTGTCATGTCAGCAAAGCGCACGATCTCGGCGGTGAGGCCGCCCTCAGGTGTTGAGGGCGAGCCACCGAGCGCAGCGGCGACCATCGGGCGCTCAATGCCCGGCGCGACGATGTGCGCTTCTTCGCGCGTTGCATCCCAATACGGCAGCGTGAACGGTTCAATGCGAACGTTAGTGAAGCCATTGGCGCGCAGCATCGCAACGGCCCAATCGCGGGCGCGTGCTTCTGCTTCCGAGCCGGCGAGACGCGGGCCAATCTCGGTGACGAGGCTTTCGACGATCTCGTAAGCGCGATCGCTTTCAAGCGCCGCAGCTTGCAGGCGATCGACATTGCGCTGTTGCGCGGCAGGGAGCGGCGCGACGGGTGGCTCAGCCGCCGGCGGGTTCGACGCTTGGACGAAGCCTGGTGTCGGCTGTGGTTGTTGCTGTTGCGCACTCGCCGGATAGGCGAGCGCGAGCGCCGCCGTTGCCAAGATGATCGATCGCATGGTGTCCCCTAGTTCTCTCACTAGATTGAACGCAGGCGCTTATGAGGCAAGCGCCAAGCGACGGAAAAGCAGGGCGATCTTGCGCTAAATGTCGCGCTTGATCAGAGTGCGCGCCCAATGATCACGCTTCGCTTGAATCCAGCACTCGATCCGGCGCCGTTCGCAAAAGCGTATGCGGCGAACAAGGTCGTGCAAATTTCTGACCTGTTCGAGGAGGAAACCGCGAATGCGCTTGAGCGCGTCTTGCTCGGCCTGCCGTGGCGTCTGATCATCCAGAACGAATATCGCGAAACGATCTTGCTGACGCAGGAAGCGCTCGCCGGCATGTCGGCGGAGGCGCGCAAGAAACTTGAAGACGGTATCCGCAAGCGCGCGGCGGATAGCTTTGGCTACACCTATTACACCTACCCGATGATCGAGGCGGTCCAGCGCGGCTGGGATCAGGGCCATCCGATTCACGCGCTGACGGCGTTTTTGAACTCACCGGAATTCATCACGTTCGCAAAAGAGATTATCAGCGAGCCGCGCGTGACCAAGATCGACGCGCACGCGAGCAATTATCAGCGCGGGCATTATCTGACGCGCCATGTCGATGACGGCGCCAAGCAAGAGCGGCGCGCGGCGTACACGATTGGCTTCTCGCGCAATTGGCAACCGGATTGGGGCGGCTTGCTCCTCTTCCTCGATAACAAGCAGGACGTGCAAAGCGGATTTTTGCCGCGCTTCAATACGCTGACCGTGTTCGATGGCTTGCGTCTGCACTCGGTGACGTCAATCTCGACGTTCACGCCATCACCACGGCTCTCCATCGCCGGATGGTTTCGAGACGATCCCGTCGCGCGCTAGCGGCGCGCTTTCCATGCGGCTTTCGATTGGCCGTAGAGATCGACGACGCTGTTTTCGAAGGGTGGCGCGAGTTGCACGTCTTCCTTCTCGCAGTGCGAGCCCAGACGCTCTGCAAGTTTGATCGACGGCAGATTGCGCTTGTCGATGCAGTGGATGACGTGATCCCAGCCAAGATTATCGAAGGCCCAATCGATCGCGGCGATGGCGCCTTCCTGCGCGAAGCCCTGCCCTGCCGCGCTCGCCTTCACGCCCCAACCGACTTCATCGCCCGGCCAATTGCCTTCCTTGCCGCCCGGACGCCACGGGCCGAGACGGCCGATCCATTCATTGGTGTCGCGGCGAATGACGGAAAACATGCCGTAGCCAAGGATCGCCCACGAGCCGGCGAGCGAAGCCATGCTGCGCCAAGCTGCATCACGCGGCGCGAGGCCGCCGATGAAACGCATGGTGTCCGCTTCCTGCGCCATGGCGGCGAAGCCGTCGAAGTCTTCGTGTTGCGGCGGGCGCAGGATGAGGCGCGCGGTGGTGAGGGTTGGGCCGATGGTGGTCATATGGGCGTCTTAGTGCGCCCACATGAGCGGCGCTAGCGCAGTCCGTCGAGCGTCGCGAGCACTATCTCGGGTGCGGGCCGCAGCCGATAGTTCGCGTCGCCTAGCTTGGCTAGAACTTCGCCGCCCGGGGAGAGGATTAGAATCGTCGGCACCGGAAGACCGTTATGGCGCCGGCCTGGCGCTTGCGTGGGATCGAGGAGAGCGAGTTGGCGAACGACTTGCGCCTGCTCGTCGGACAACATCGTGTAGCCGATGCTTCGGCGGCGCTCGAAGCTAGCGAGTTCCTCGACGCTGTCAGTACTGATGGTGACGATGCGATAGCCGCGCTGTTCGATCTCGCCGCGCACGCCTTCGAGACCAATCATTTGCGTTTGACAGTACGGACACCAATCGGCGGCGCGCGTGACCAGCAGCACCGTGCCGTTGTCGCCGGCGAGCGAAGCAAGCGTGCGGGTTACACCGGCTTCATCCGGGGCCGAGATTGCAGGAACTGTTGCGCCCACGGCTGGACCGAAATTGTGAGTTTGAGCCGTCGCCATCGACGCAACACTCAGCGCAACGACGGCGACTATTCCGGCTAGAACACGCATGCGATCCTCCATCATCCATTGTTTTCTTACGAATGAGACGATGGCGCGGTTACAGTCCTCTAGTCCTCTAGTCCTTTAGCCTACGCTAGGATCGATACCCTTGCAGGCATCCACCAAGCCCTTCACCGCGCCGACGCTGTGGTCGAACATGGCGCGTTCTTCGGGTGAGAGTTCGATTTCGATCACCTTCTCGACGCCGCCAGCGCCGATGATGCACGGCACGCCGACATACATGTCGTGCAGGCCGTACTGGCCGTTGAGATTGGCGGCGCATGGGAGCACGCGCTTTTTGTCGCGCAGGAAGCTCTTCGCCATTTGAATCGCGCTTTCGGCTGGCGCGTAGAAGGCCGAGCCAGTCTTCAGCAGGCCGACGATTTCGGCACCGCCATCGCGCGTGCGTTGGATGATCTGGTCGAGCTTTTCTTGGGTGGTCCAACCCATCTTCACCAGATCCGGCAGCGGAATGCCGGCGACAGTGGAGTAGCGCGCGAGCGGCACCATCGTGTCGCCGTGGCCACCGAGCACGAAGGCGGAGACGTCCTCAACCGACACTTTGAATTCTTCGGCGAGGAAGTAACGGAAGCGCGCGCTATCGAGCACACCAGCCATGCCGACGACCTTGTTGTGCGGCAGCTTCGAGAATTGGCGCAGCGCCCACACCATGGCATCGAGCGGATTGGTGACGACGATAACGAACGCGTTCGGCGCGTGCTGCGCGATGCCTTCGCCCACGGCCTTCATGACTTTCAAATTGATGCCGAGGAGGTCGTCGCGGCTCATGCCGGGCTTGCGCGGCACGCCGGCGGTCACGATGCAGACATCGGCGCCGGCGATGCCGGCATAGTCGTTGGCGCCCTTCAGCGCGCTATCCTTGCCGAACACAGGCGAGGCTTCGGCGATATCGAGCGCCTTGCCTTGCGGCACGCCTTCGACAACGTCGAACAGGATCACGTCACCCAGCTCTTCGCGCGCCGCAATGTGGGCGAGCGTGCCGCCAATCATGCCAGAACCGATAAGGGCGATTTTTGCGCGGGCCATTGGGGCTGCTCCGATAGGGATTCGGGAAAAGAAGGCGCGTGATTAGACCCGCTCGCGTTAGGGCGCAACGCGGCGAATACGAGCGCCCCGCCCCCTTGTGGGGCGGGGTTGGGGATGGGGGTGAGAGCGCTGCGTTTTCAGAACATTGGCGCTCGCGCCCCCATCCCCACCCTTCCCCACGAGGGGGAAGGGAGAAGGGGCGCGCGCCGTCCTGTTCGAATTCAGAGCTTCACGCAGATCAGCACGCCATCGCCGATACTGGTCATGGCGGCGTGGACGCGGGCGTCGGCTTTGGCTTTTTGCGCCAATGCGCGGAGCGCCGAGGTATCTGGCGATGTGTCGGCCGGATCGGCGACGCGGCCGGACCAGAGCACGTTGTCGAACAGCATGACGCCGCCTTTGCGGAGAAGCTGAAGCCCGCGCTCGTAGTAGGAATCGTAGCCGGTTTTATCAGCGTCGATGAAGCCGAGATCGTAGTGGCCCGCCTCTCCTGCCGCGATGCGCGCATCGAGGGTTTCGGTTGCAGGCGCGATGACGAGGTCGATCACGTCATCGACTTGCGCTTCACGCCAGTAATCGCGCGCCTTGGTGGTCCATTCTTCGGAGACGTCGCAGGCGAGCAGCTTCGCGCCCGGGTTCATTTCTTTCATGGTGAGCGCGACGGCGGTTGACGAATAGCCGGTGAAGACACCGATCTCAAACGCGCGCTTGGCGTTCAACATGCGCGCGATGGTTTGCATGAACGCGCCCTGCTCGGCGCTGATCTGCATCTGCGCGTTGGACATACGCGCGGTTTCTTCGCGGCAACGCGCGAGCGCGGGATGTTCAGGCGGATTGACGTGCGCGAGGTAGCGGACGAGTTCGGGCGCGAGGCCAAATGAGGAGGACATGCGGCTGATGTAGCGCCTCTTGGACCGCGCGTCTTAGACGCTCTTCTCCAACTTTGGGCGAAGAGCGGGCCTGAAGGCCCGCGGTCCAAAGTTAAGCCAAGCCCTTTAGCTCAGCCACCAGATCATCGCGTTCCCAGGTGAAGCCGCCTTCATTGTCCGGCTGACGGCCGAAGTGGCCGTAGGCAGCGGTGCGCGCGTAGATCGGACGGTTGAGCTTCAGATGGTTGCGGATCGAGCGCGGCGTCGCGCCGCCGATCAGTTCCGGAAGCTTGGCTTCGAGGATCGCGGGATCGATCGTGTCGGCGCCGTGGAGATCGACGTAAAAGCTCGTCGGCACAGCGACGCCAATGGCGTAGCTGATCTGGATGGTGCAGCGCTCGGCAAGGCCGGCCGCGACGACATTCTTTGCGAGATAGCGGCACGCGTACGCGGCAGAGCGGTCAACTTTCGTTGGGTCCTTGCCCGAGAACGCGCCGCCGCCGTGCGGAGCTGCGCCGCCGTACGTATCGACGATGATCTTGCGGCCGGTGAGACCGCTATCGCCGTCCGGGCCGCCGATTTCGAACTTACCGGTCGGGTTGATGTGCCACTTGGTTTTCTTGGTGATCAGGCCTTCGGGGAAAACCGAAGCGGCGATCGGCTTCACGATCTCAGCGAAGCGCGCTTGGCTGTAGCTCTTATCGCCGAGCTTCTTTGCGTGCTGGTGGCTGACGACGATGGCGACAACTTCGACCGGCTTGCCATTCTCGTAGCGCAGCGTGACTTGGCTCTTCGCGTCCGGCTCAAGCTCAGGACGTTCGCCGCTGTGGCGCAACTCAGCGAGGCGCTTCAGGATGTTGTGCGAGTATTGCAGCGTCGCCGGCATCAACTCTGGCGTTTCTTTGCAGGCGTAGCCGAACATGATGCCCTGGTCGCCGGCGCCTTCGTCCTTCTTCGCGGATGAATCGACGCCTTGGGCGATGTGCACGGACTGGCCGTGCAGATAGCAGGCGAACTTCGCCTTCTCCCAGTGAAAGCCCTTCTGCGCGTAGCCGATGTCTTTCACCGCAGCGCGAACCTTCGGCTGCAGCGACGCGATGATGTCTTTGGTGAAAGCCTTGTTGGCGGCCTTGTCGTTGCCCGGCTTGCCGGCGCGGACTTCACCGGCGAGGATGATCCGGTTTGTCGTCACCATGGTCTCGCAGGCGACGCGAGCTTCAGGGTCGGCAGCGATAAACGCATCCACGACGGTGTCTGAGATACGGTCTGCGACCTTATCCGGGTGACCTTCGGAAACGCTCTCGCTAGTGAAGACGTAATTGCTGCGCGACACGGGATTCTCCGGCCCAAACGGTAAAAACGAAGCCGCTCTCTTTAGGGAGAAGCGGGCTCGGAGGCAATTTCACAATCGTCGCGGGCGTTTAGCCCTCCTTGGTCTCATCCTCGGCCAGGGTCCGGACCAGGTCGACGACCCGGCGGCGGACCTTTTGGCTCTTGATGGTCGCGAACAGCGCCATGAGCTGGGCCCCTTCCGGGGTCGCCAGAGCGTCAGCCACATATTCGGTACGGTTTTCCGCGACGCCTGGCGTTGTCGGCGTCAGCCCTTCAAAGAAGCGGCCGGCGGTCATTTCCAGAGCATTGGCGATGTCAAACAGGCGACTAACCGCGATGCGATTGACGCCTTTCTCGTACTTTTGGACCTGCTGGAAGGTAACGCCAAGTGTTTCGGCGAGCTTTTCCTGGCTCATACCGATCTCGAGGCGTCTGGACCGCACCCTTTGACCGACTTTCTTGTCGATCGCGTTGGCTGCGCGCTCATCATTCATTTTCGGGACCCTCCCGGCCCACGACGTCCGGGGGAAATGAACCGGAGTGAGGCGATGATTATAAATAACAGCGCCAGCACTATACTACCCCACCGCGCGTATGGGGTCTCTTGAAGCGCAGGGGGGAGTTGCGCCTCCGCATACAGTGACCGGGCGCTGGTGGCCGTGACTTGACGCCCGTAGGCGTCGACAATCGCCGAAATCCCGCCCGAAGCCGCCCGGGCGACCGGAAGCCCCTCCTCGATCGCTCGATACCGGGCCATGGCGTAGTGCTGGTAGGGGCCGGAGCCGCCGCCGAACCACGCGTCATTGGTGACCATGACGATCCAGCCGGGCCGGCCATCGCCGCGCGGGACCATCCCGGGAAAAATCGCCTCGTAACAGATGAGCACAACCGCAGGTGGCGCCCCGGGCACCACGAGCCGCGTTGGCGCGGGGCCTGCTTCGAAGCCAGAGCCGATCCGCTGCAAAGGCGCGATATTGAAATTGCTGACGAGATTCCAGAACGGGATGTACTCGCCGAACGGGACGAGATGGTTCTTGTTGTAGAACTGGCTCAAGCGCGCTTCGCCGTTCACGCCATCAATAACAGCGGCGGAGTTGAAGTACGCAACTTCGTCGGCGCGGCCTTCGCGGCGCGTCAGCCCAGCAATAAGCACGCGATCGCCCAGACCCCGGCCAAGCGCGGCCATGAAGTCCGGATTTTCGAGCATGAAGAAGTTCACGACCGGGATCGCGCCTTCCGGCCAGATCACGATCGAGTCTGCGTTGTCGTCTGTGGGATCGCCGCTGACTTCGAGATAGCGTTCGAGCACGCGCCATTCTTGGTCGGGACGGTTTTCCCATTTCTCGGCTTGGCCGAGGCCAGAGTCAGCCACACGCACGATGGGTTGTGCACCGGGCAATTCGATCGGCGCAGCGGCGATGTGCTGCGCGCCCCACCCCCACGCCATGCCAACAGCGAGCGCCGCCGCGAGCATCGGCGCAAAGCGACGGCCGGAACTCTGGCCGCCATCCGCGAGCGTTGCGGGTGTTGCGGCGATGAAGAGCGTCAGCAGCGTCAGGCCGTAGGAGCCGACCAAGGACGCGAGTTGGGAGATCGGCTCGCCGGGCGTCCAAACGTAGGCCGGCAAGAGCCAGGGAAGCCCGGTCAGTATATGGCCGCGCAGCCATTCGGAAATGAACAAGCCGATCGCGATCGCAGCGACGCGGCGCACGTCGTTCGTCCACAGCAGCACGGCGATCACCGCGCCAATGCCGAAGAAAATGGCCAAACCGCCAGCGAGCGCGAGCGTTGCGGGCACGCCCCAAACAGGCCCCCACGCATCGCTATCGACGTTGAACGCGGCGGCGACCCAGTAAAGCCCGGTGGTGAAATGGCCGAGGCCAAAAAACCACCCCATGCTGAAGGCTGAACGCAAACGGCGCTCTTTGGTGGCCGAGACATCGAGCAGCCACACCAGCACTACGATGGCGACGACGAACAGCAGCGTCAGTTGAAACGGCGCGTGCCCGAGCGTTGCGAGCGCGCCGGCGGCGGCGGCGATGCCGCGCCGTTGCCACGGCGAGCGTGCGCTAAGCCACGTTTGGACGCGCGATTGCGCGGCGCTTGCTGCTTCAGCGTTCAAACGGAAACTCCCCTGCCCAGCGCCAACTCGCGGTTGGAGCGCGATCAGAAGCGCGGGTCAACACTCACGCGCTGCGATGCGTCGCGTTTTCCGTGGGTGTAGCCGTTTGGGGCGTAGTTGTCGCTTCGGCTGTCGGCTTGATCCTGATGCGTTTCACGCGGCGCGGATCGGCGTCGACAATTTCGACGTCAAAGCCAGCGGGGTGACGCAGAATTTCGCCGCGCTGCGGCAGACGCGATGCGAGCGCCACTGCGAGGCCGGCGGCGGTGTCGAATTCGTCTTCGTGATCTGGAAGCGCCAGTGTTTTCCCGAGCTTTTCCTCCAGCTCCGAAATCTGTGCACGGCCATCGGCCTCAAAGGCGCCGTTTGGGCGCTCGAGCACGAGCGCGGAATCGACATCGTGTTCATCGTCGATAGCGCCGACAATCTGTTCGACCAGATCTTCCATCGAGACGAGGCCATCGGTGCCGCCGTATTCATCAACGACAAGCGCCAGATGGATCCGGCTGGACTGCATCCGCAAGAATAGACGCGCCAGCGTCATCGATTGCGGCACGAAGAGAATTTCTCGGCGGATGCGCTGCAGTGAGCGATCTTCGAACTGCGCATCCGAAACGCCGGCTTCATCCGGCGAGAGCAGCGCAAGCACGTCGCGCACGTGCACGAAGCCCTGCGGATCGTCCAAGGTTTCGCCGTAGATGGGCAAACGTGAATGCTGACTTTCAGCGAAGACGCGCGCCGCCTCCCCTAGAGTGGCGCCGGCTTCGATCGCGACGATCTCTGCGCGCGCGCGCATCACGTCAGCGACTTTGAGCTGATCGAAGTGTGCGGCGCGCAGGATGAGATCCTTGTGCGCCAATTCCATCTGGCCGCCGTTTTCTTCGCGCTCGCGTAGCGCTTCTTCGACTGCCTCCGCGGACCCCAGCTTCCCGCGCGCGAAAATGCGCGTCCAACGTTGAAGTAGGCCCGCGCGTCTTCGCGAGGGAGGGTCGGCAGCTTCGTTTGTCGTCTCAACCATAATGGTGTGTGTCGCACTCCGTTGGCGGCGCTTACGCGTAGGGATCTTCTATCCCAAGCGATGCAAGGATCGCGCGCTCACGCGTTTCCATAGCATCGGCGTCGGCCGGATTTTCGTGATCATAGCCTATCAGGTGTAGAAATCCGTGCACGACCAAGTGGGCGGCGTGATTTTCGAAGCGTTTACCCTGAAAATTCGCTTGTTCGACAATGGTTTCCGCCGCGAGCGCGATGTCGCCGAGAAAGCCTGGCTCAGCCGCCCCTGGTGCGGGCGGAAACGAGAGCACGTTGGTTGGGCCGGCTTTGTTGCGGAATTGCTGATTGAGTTCAGCCACCGAAGCATCGTCGCCGAGCAGCAACGACACTGTGCCGGACTTGCTCTCCGCTTCGGCCGCGGCCGCGAGCGCTTTCGACAATAAATCCTCGTGCCCGCGCCAAAGCTCGGAGTTCGCGAGAATATCAACTTCGAGTTCAGCCACCGCCGCGCGCACTTTCATCCCGCTGATAGGCCTCGACGATCTCTGCGACGAGCCTGTGACGGACAACGTCTTGAACGGCGAAACGAATGATCTCGACAGCGGGCACGTCTTCCAGAATTGAGATCGCGTGTGCAAGGCCGGACTGATCTGGGCGCAGCAAGTCGATCTGCGAGGGATCGCCGGTGACCACCATGCGCGAGCCTTCGCCGAGGCGCGTGAGCGTCATCTTCATTTGCAGCACGGTGGCGTTCTGCGCTTCATCGACGATGACGAATGCGTTCGAGAGCGTGCGGCCGCGCATGAAGGCGAGCGGCGCCACTTCAATCTGACGCCGCTCCCGGCGGGCCTTGAGATCGTTCTCGCTCATTTGGCTGCGAAACGCGTCCCAGATCGGCTGCAAATACGGATCGACCTTTTCGGCGAGATCACCCGGCAGATAGCCAAGCTTCTCCCCTGCCTCGACCGCGGGGCGCGTGACGATGATCTTATCGACACGCTCTTGCTTCAGCGCTTCAACGGCCGCTGCGACGGCAAGAAAGGTTTTGCCAGTGCCGGCGGGGCCGACGCCGAAGATGAGGTCGATCGCCTCGTCACGCAGCGCTTCGACGTAATGCACCTGGCGCGGCGTGCGCAAAGTGAGACCGCCGAGTTGCGGCAATTGCATTGTGAGGGGCGCGTCTTCGTTGGCGCCTTCCGAGAACGAGATCGCGGCCAGCACTTCGCCTTCACGCACGCGGCCTTTGCGGCGCGCTTGATCGATCAAGGCTTCGACGATGCGCTGCGCGCGGACGAAATCGGCTTCGCTGGCGCCGGCGCCGGATTTGACGATGAGCTTGTCGCCCTGCGCGTCGAAGGTCAGCCGGTACGCTGGTGAGCCGCGCGGCGCATTCGGGTCGCGAAACGCTTCCTGAATCTGCGCGACGTGGCGATGGAGCGGGCCGAAGACGGCTTGTGCCGTTTCGCCAAGCGGGATCGTGCGTGACTCGCTCATGCTGGGGTCAGCACTGGTAGTTCGCCGCTGAGCGAGTTCTGGGAGAAGCCATTAATGCGCACTTGCACGATGTCGCCGTTCTTTGCGTGCGCATCATCGAAGTGCACCGATTGCAGATAGGGCGAGCGGCCGTGCTTTTGGCCCGAGCGGCGGCCGATACCGGTGACCAGCACTGAAAGCGTCCGGCCAACTTGGCTCGCGTTGAATGCGGTCTGCTGTTCGAACAAGCGCTTCTGCAGGATCGCGAGACGGCGGGTTTTATCGTCTTCGCTCACCTGCCCCAACATGCCGGCGGCAGGCGTGCCGGGGCGGGACGAGTATTTGAATGAGTACGCTGCCGCGAACGTAAGGTCGTTGACGAGTTGCATGGTGGCTTCGAATTCCTTCTCGGTCTCGCCCGGAAAGCCAACGATGAAGTCGGTCGATAGCGCGATATCCGGCCGCACCGCCCGCACGCGCGCGATGATGTCGCGATAAAACGCGCCATCGTGCTTTCGGTTCATGGCCTTCAAGATGCGATCCGAGCCAGACTGCACCGGCAGGTGCAGAAACGGCATCAGTTTGGCCTCGCTGGCGTGCATCGCGATGAGCTCTTCGGTCATCTCGATGGGGTGCGAAGTCATGTAGCGAATGCGCGCGATGCCTGGGATTTCGGCGAGCGCGGAGAGCAAATCGGTGAACGCCGCGCCGCCATGGTAGGCGTTGACGTTTTGGCCGAGCAGCGTGACTTCGCGAACGCCTTGAGCCGCCAGCGAGCGCGCTTCCGCGATCACATCGGCAAGCGGCCGTGAAAACTCGGCGCCGCGCGTATAAGGCACGACGCAGAAGGTGCAGAATTTATCGCAGCCTTCTTGGATCGAGAGAAACGCCGTCACGCCATCGGGCGCGCGCGCGGGCAGTGCGTCGAACTTTTCCTGCGCGGTGAAATCCGTCGCCAAGCGTTCGCCGGTCTTGCGGGCAATGCGGGCGATGAGTTCGGGCAGCTTGTGATAGGCCTGCGGGCCGACAACGAGATCGACTTCGGGCGCGCGGCGAATGATCTCCTCGCCTTCAGCCTGCGCGACGCAGCCGGCGATGGTGATCGTCATGCCCTTGCCTTCGGCGGCGCGGCGCTCCTTGTGCTCGCGCAAGCGGCCGATCTCGGAATAAACCTTCTCGGTCGCCTTTTCGCGGATGTGGCAGGTGTTGAGGATGACGAGGTCTGCGTCGTCCGGCTTGTCGGCAACGGCATAGCCCAGCGGGCTCAGCACGTCGCGCATGCGCTCGGAATCGTTGACGTTCATCTGGCAACCGTACGTCCCGATGAAGAGACGCTTCGGGGGTTCGGACATCCTACTTCTTGCCCGCCTTGGATTTTTCATCGAGCGGGACGCCGTAAAGTTCGAGGCGGTGATCGACAAGCTTGTAACCCAAGCGGCGCGCGATCTCCTGCTGGAGGCGCTCGATCTCTTCATCGATGAACTCGATGACCTTGCCTGACCTCATGTCGATCAGGTGGTCATGGTGATGCTCAGGCACTTCTTCGTAGCGCGAGCGGCCATCGCGGAAGTCATGGCGCTCGAGAATGCCGCTGTCTTCGAACAAGCGAACGGTGCGGTAGACCGTGGCGATAGAGATGCCGGGATCGACCGCGGCGGCGCGGCGATGCAGCTCTTCGACATCCGGGTGGTCATGGCTGGCCGAGACGACGCGCGCGATGACGCGGCGCTGCTCGGTCATGCGCATACCCTTCTCGACGCATAGTTTTTCGATCCGATCCATGGGCGGTCAAATACCCCCTCCAACGGGGCGGTGTCCACCTCGTGGACTAAACAACCGGCCGTGGCAGCGCGCGGCGCATGACAATCGCGTCAACCGAACCGCCCTCACCCGCGTAATAGGCATGACGGCGGCCCGCCTTTTCGTAACCGAGCTTTCTGTAGAGCGCGCGGGCGCCTTGATTGGTTTCGGCGACCTCCAGATGCATGGAGCCCGCGCCGCGCACGAGCGCCGCAACGCCGGCCGAGGTTACCAGCGCCGCGCCGACACCCTTGCGGCGCGCTTCAGGAACCACGGCGACGGTCAGCAATTCTGAATCCCCCGCAGCGGCCCACGCCATAACGAAGCCGTTCGCTTCAGCGCCATTACCGTGCAGCAACGCAAATACGGCTTGGTTTTCCATCAGCTTTTCGATTTCCGCGGCGCTCCAGGGTTTCGGGAACGCGCGGGCGTGCAGAGAGGCGAGCAGTTCGCTCGCTGAGGGCGATGCCGCCTCGATCATGAGCCGCTCGGCAACGTAACGTGCGGGGCGCGAAGGTAGGTGGGGTTGGGCGGATAAAGCGCAGGATCGAGGCGCGCGGCGCGTGCGGCGAGCGCGGCGGCGTTCACCGTGACGCCGGGACCTGTAAGGCGAGCGCTTTGCAATTGCGTTTCGTGTTCACCACGCTCGATGTTGCGCGGTGGGATCGTTGGTGCGCCGTTTTCGTAGCGGGCGAAGTACGAGGCGCCGGGCGTTTCGACCAGAGCGGCGCGGGCGCCCTCTTCGCCCGTCTGAAGCGCGAGGGCTTCAAGCGTTGAAACGCCGATGCACGGTTTGCGAATCGCGAGCGCCAGCGCGCGAGCGAATGAGAGGCCGACACGGACGCCGGTGAATGAGCCCGGACCGGTGGTAACCGTGATGCGATCCAACTCGGCGAAGGCGACGCCTGCCTGCTCGGCCGCTTCGCGCACCATCGGGGCTAAGCGCTCGGCTTGGCCGCGCGTCATTTGTTCGTGGAGATGCGCGAGCGTTTCACCGTCGCGTACGATGGCGACGGAGCAGGCGTCCAAGCTTGTATCGATGCCGAGCACTATCATTCGTTATCGGAGGCGCTCTGGCTCACACCACTTGCTCGACCGACAGCACTTCCGGCACGTAGTGACGGAGCATGTTTTCGATGCCCTGCTTCAAGGTCAGCGTCGAAGACGGGCAGCCAGCGCAGGCGCCGCGCATGTTGAGCCGGACGATGCCGTGCTCATGATCCCAGGAGTGGAAGGTGATGTCGCCGCCATCGCGCGCTACGGCGGGGCGCACGCGTGCGTCGATGATCTCTTTCAGTTCTTTCACGATCCCGATGGCGTCGCCCTCATAGACGATATCGGCTTCGTCGGTTTCGTCAGCGGGCGCTACGCCATCGCCGAGCACCGGACGGCCGGAGGTGAAGTGATCCATGATCGCGGCGAGCACGTGCGGCTTCAGATGCGGCCACTCGATCGCCTCAGACTTGGTGATGGTGATGAAGTCGCCGCCCAGATAAACGCGCTCGACCCCATCGACATTGAAAAGCGCCGTGGCCAAGGGCGCGCCGAGAGCAGCGTCCGCATCCGCATATTCGCGGCTGCCCTGTCCCAGCACATCGCGGCCGGGCAGAAACTTCAGCGTACGCGGGTTGGGCGTGGATTCTGTCTGAATGAACATGAGCCCCAGGTGGGCCTTCGGACGAAATGGGTCAAGCAGGCGGCGGCTGTGGCGCCGGCGGCTCTTCTTCGCTTTCGACAGAAACGGCCGCGGCCATCGGCAGCGCAATGGCGCGGATTTCATCGCGCGACAGCGCACCCGGCACCACGACGACCGGAACCGGGCGCGGCGACAAGCCGCCGCTGCGGCCAAGCTGGGTGATCAGCGGACCAGGGCCGCTGGGGGGGGAAGCGGCGGCCAGCACCACAAGCTTAATCGTGCTGTCTTCCAGCAAGAGCTTGCGCAGCTCGGGCTTCAGATCGCCTTCGCGCAACACCGGCTCGGCCGTCACGCCGCACTCGGCCCAGGCCTCAGCGGCGAAGCGTTGAGTCAGCGATTCCGCTGCATCACGCGCCTGGCGGCGCATTTCTTCGGTGATCGAGGCCCACGGCGCCGGATCGGACGGTTCGATCGCGCGCAACATCAGCAAGCGCCAACCGGTGTAGCGGCACAGCAAGCCGGCATAGATCAACGCGTCCGGGAACTCCTCGCTTTCGTCGGCGATGACCAGGCAGCTGAAGGCTTGCAGATCTTTCGTCATGTGGCGCGATGGTCGCTCAAACGCTGCCGGGCATCAAGCGCGCCAAAGCCCGACGACGTCGCGAACTTCGGCCATGATCGGCTCGGCCACGGCGCGGGCTTTCTCGGCGCCGTCCTTGAGGATGGCGTCGAGCGTTGCGGTATCGGCGGTGAGACGGCGCATTTCGGCAGCGATGGGCGAAAGTTTGGCGGCCAGCGTTTCCGCCAGCGCCGGTTTGAATACGCCAAAGCCCTTGCCGCCAAATTCGCCGAGCACGTCATCGACGGTGCGCTCGGTCGCCGCAGCGTAGATGCCGACAAGGTTTTCCACTTCCGCCCGGCCTGCCAGACCCTCCTTGGTTTCCGGCACCGGCAGCGAATCTGTCGTCGCCTTTTTGATCTTCGACATGATCGCATCGGCATCGTCGGTGAGGTTGATGCGGGTCATGTCGGACGGATCGGACTTCGACATTTTTTTGGAGCCATCGCGCAAGCTCATAATCCGCGCGCCCGGGCCTTGGATCAGAGGCTCAGGCAGCGGGAAGAAGTTCGGCGCGTTGTGATCGTTATTGAACTTCTGCGCGATGTCGCGCGAAAGCTCGAGGTGCTGCTTTTGGTCTTCGCCGACGGGAACGTGCGTCGCTTTGTAAAGCAGGATGTCAGCGGCTTGCAGAACGGGATAATCGAACAAACCAACAGACGAACGTTGCGCGTCTTTGCCGGCTTTATCCTTGAACTGCGTCATGCGCTCGACCCAACCCATGCGGGCGACGCAGTTGAATATCCAGGCAAGCTCTGTGTGCTCGCGCACGGCCGATTGCACGAAGATGGTGGAGCGCTTGGGATCGACGCCGGCGGCGACATAAGCTGCGGCGACTTCACGGCAGCGGCTGGCGAGATTTTCCGGATCGGGGCCAGTGGTGATCGCGTGCAGATCGACGATGCAATAGATGCACTCGTACTGATCTTGCAGGCGCACGAACTTTTGCAGCGCGCCGAGATAATTGCCGAGATGCAAACCGTTGGTCGGCTGCATGCCTGAGAATACGCGTTTGGGCCCCTGATATTCGGGCTGCGGTGCGTCAGTCATAGGAAACTCCGGAACATGAGAACGAGCGCGCTGTTGCGCGCCAAATAGGCGTCAGATCAGGCCCGCCATCGCCAAGTGTTCGTTCCCGTGTTCATGCGCCGGGCTTCTATCAGCCGTCTAAGCCTGGCGGCAAGCCGCCTCCCCCGGTTGCGGGTCCGCGTTCGCGCTTAAAGGCCGAGCGGACCTCGGAGAAGGTCACCGCACGCACCAGGAACGCGACCATGAAGTAGAATGTGCCGCCGCCGAGGATGAGCAACGCGATAGCTGCCTCTTTGGAGCCGAGCGTGGCTTCAAGCGTGTCGCGGTTGGCGTTGCCCCACCACATCACCGCAAAGAGGATCGCGGACGCCAGGAGGATGCGCAGCAAGCGCGCGAAGGCTGCCGGCGTTGGCGCGTACGCCCCGCGCGCCATGAGCGAGCGGATCATCAGTGCGACGTTCACCCACGCAGCAGTGGAGGTTGCGATGGCGAGCCCCTGGAAACCGGGAAGACCTGCCGCCCGCAATCCGAAGAAGAGCGCCGCGCCGAGCACGATGTTTATCACCATCGAGGTGATCGCGTAGCGCATCGGCGCTTTGGTATCTTCGCGCGCAAAAAAAGCAGGCGCGTAGATTTTTGCAAGTACGAAGGCCGGTACGCCCCAGCCATAGTGGATGAGAGCGAGCGCCGCGTTCTGCGCGTCGGCCGCGGAAAATTCTCCGCGTGAATAAAGTCCGTCCAACAAATAGAATGGGATCGCCAGCATCGCCGCCGCCGCCGGCAGCGTGAATGCCATGGACAGCGCCACAGCTTCATCGAGCGAGCCGCGCGCGCCCGCCTCGTCACCATCCTGCACGAGGCGCGAGAGCCGAGGGAGCATCGCAACGCCCACGGCGATACCGATGAGGCCAAGCGGCAACTGGTAGAGGCGGTCGGCGACTGCGAGATAGGTGATCGCGCCACTCTCGAAGGATGCGAGCGCTTGGCTCACGATAACGTTGATCTGCAAAGCGCCGCCGGCGATGGCGGCGGGAGCAGCGAGCACAAAAAGCCGTTTCACACCGGGCGTAAGACGCGGAAACGGCAAGCCAACTTTGATCGACGAGCGTTGCGCGCCCCACCAAACCCAAAGCGCTTGCAACACACCCGAGACCGACACTGCGATAATGGCGGCAAGTGCAGCGCGTTCCGGCGTGTCGTGAAAAACCCAAAGCGCGCCCAGCTGACAGAGATTAAAAAGAATTGGCGCAGCGGCGGCGGCGAAGAAGCGGCCATGCGCGTTGAGGACGCCGGAGAACAACGTCGCCGCCGACATGGCGACGAGATATGGCATGGCGAGCTGCGTCAGCAGGTTCGCCCAGGCAAATTTTTGCGGGTCGTCAAGGAAGCCAGCCAGCAAAACGCTGTTGATCCAGCCCATGAACACCATGGCGATGGCGCTGAGAACGCCGGTGACCAGCAGCAAGACTGAGAGAGCCTCGGAGGCAAGCCGGTTGGCCGCTTCCTCGCCTTCGGCAGCGAGCGTCTTCGAATAAATCGGCACGAACGCCTGACTGAACGCGCCTTCTGCGAAGAGACGGCGAAACAAGTTCGGAAAGCGCAGCGCCGCGTTGAAGGCGTCAGCCATCGGGCCGGCGCCGAGCGCCGCGGTGAGCACGATGTCACGGGCAAAGCCGAAGAGACGTGAGATCAGGGTCAAGCCGCCGATGACGGCGGTGTTGCGGGCAAGGCTCATTTGGGCGGGCGACTCACGCTGTGACGCAACGGGCGTAGCGCGGCGCTAACGCGCCGTCGAGGCGCGGGCCACAGCGAGCGGCGCCTTGGCGGGATCGGCAGGCGCCGCGGGTTCGGCGGCGCGAAGTACAGCTTCCAACTTGCTGCGCACCGAGGCGATGCGGCGTGGATTGGTGATCTGCCCGCCCTCCTCTTCCTGCACGTAGAAGACGTCGGAGGCTCGTTCGCCATACGTATCGATATGAGCGCTGACGACCGAGACGTTGGCTTCGACGCAAACGTGCGCGATATCGGCGAGGAGGCCCAACCGGTCGCGGCCCGATGCTTCGATGACGGTGGCGTGCGGGGTGATATCATTGTCGATGCGCACCCAAGGCTCGATAGCAAACGCGGCGTTGCGGCGTGACGGCGGCGCGGGCGGCGGCGCGGCCTGATCAGCCAGTACGGCGTGTATGAGCTTGGTTGTGAGCGCTTCGAGTGCGCGCGGATCGTTTAGGCCGAAGGGCTTGTGACCGGTTGTTTGGATCGAGAAGACGTCGAACGCAGCGCCATCCTTAGAGGTGTGGACGCGCGCGCCGACGATATCCGCACCGCTTGCGGAAATTGCAGAGGCGAGGCTCGCAAAGAGACCGGCGCGGTCTCCGGCATAGACGAGCACTTCGCTCACACCCTGGGTTTCGCGAATACGCGCCGCGACGTGTGGGATGGCGCGCTCGGTGCGCGCGCGCATCACTTCGAGCGCATGCCATTTGAGCGCATCAGCGTCGTGATTGAGCCAGTAGCCATCCTCGAGCGCATCGAGCCAAGCTTGCAACACGTCGGCGCGCGCGCCGCCGATGTCGTTCAACAGTTGTTCTTTCGCGGCGTGAGCGATCTCAGCAAGATGTGCGCGCACGCCGTCTTCGTCGGAGCGGCCGCCGTGAAGCGCGGCCTCGGTGAGGCGATACAAGTCGCGCAGCAGCTGACCCTTCCAGTCGTTCCAAACATTGCCGACAGCGCGGATATCCGAGACGGTGAGGACAAGCAGGAGACGCAAGCGCTCGACGTTGCCGACAATCTTCGAGAACTGCGCCACGGTGCGCGGATCGCCGATATCGCGCTTTTGGGCGACATCGCTCATGACGAGGTGATTGCCGACGAGCCAGCCGACGAGATCGACTTCTTCTTGCGGCAAACCCAGGCGTTCGCATGCGGCGCGGGCGGATTTTTCGCCTTCGATCTGCTGGTCGCCGTCGCCTTTGCCGGTGTCGTGCAACAGCATGGCGAGATAGAGCGCGCGGCGATTGATGATCTTCGGAAAAATATCGCTCGCAAGCGGGTGTTGCTCTTTGTGCGCACCGTGTTCGATCTCGGACATCGCGTCGATAGCGCGCAGCGTGTGCTCATCCACGGTGTAGTGGTGGTACATGTTGAACTGCATCTGCGCGACGATGCGGCCGAATTCCGGCACGAATTTTCCGAGCACGCCAGCCTCGTTCATCAGCCGCAGCGCCGCGCCAGGGTGGCGCGCCGAGGTCGCGACTTCGAGGAATGCGGCGCGGGCTTCCGGTTGCTTGCGCCAGGCGGGGCCAAAAGCGCGGACGCGGCGTGACACTTGGCCGAAGGCTTCGGGGTGAATGTCGAGATCCAGTTTTTCCGCGATCGCGAACAGGCGGAGCGCGTTCTCTGGCGTCGCGAGAATGTCTTCGCTTTCGATGTTAAGGCGCCCGCCATCGACGAAGAAGCCCGCTTCGACTGGAGCGGTGCGCTTGCGGCCGGAGCTCAGAAAACGCTGCAGGCCTTTCGGGCTTTGCTTGGCGTGATCGGCTTCCAGACGCGCGCACAAGGTTCGCGTCAGCGCGCCGACTTCTTTCGCTACGAGAAAGTAGCGCTTCATGAATCGCTCGACAGCGCTTTGGTTGGCGCGACCGCCATAGCCCAAGCGCTTCGCAAGTTCAGGCTGCAGATCGAAGGACAGACGCTCTTCGGCGCGGCCTGTGATAAAGTGGAGATGGCAACGCACCGTCCAAAGAAATTCCAACGCACGGCGGAAGGCGTTGCGCTCTTCGTTGGTGAACACGCCAGCTTCAACGTACTCGCGCATTTGCGAAAAGCCGTAGCGGCGGCGCGCGAGCCAGAAGAGCGTGTGCAGGTCGCGGAGACCGCCCTTCCCCTCTTTGATATTGGGCTCGACCATGTAGCGCGATGCGCCGGCGCGGGCGTGGCGTTCATCGCGCTCGGTGAGCTTTGCGGTAATGAATGTCGCGTGATCGCGATCGGCGACCTCTTTGCGGAAGCGCGTGAAAAGCTCTTGCGCAAGAGATTCATCGCCGGCGATGCGGCGGCCTTCAAGCAAAGCAGTTTGGATCGTGTGATCTTCGCGCGCGAGCTTCAGGCATTCGTCGATGCTGCGCGATGAGTGGCCGACTTTGAGGCCCATGTCCCAGAGCATGTAGAGCATGTATTCGGTGACGCTCTCGTCGAACGGCGTCTGCTTGTAGGCGCGCAGGAAGAGCAGATCGAGATCGGACGATGGCGCGAGTTCGCCGCGGCCGTACCCGCCGACAGCTACAATCGCGAAGCGCTCCCCTTCGGTCGGGTTGCGGGCGCGGAAGATGTGGGTGGTGGTGTAATCGTAGAGGGCCGCGACCACTTCGTCGGCGACTTGGGCGAGGAGGCGAGCGACCGCGAGACCATTCTCGCCAGACTCCAATCGCTCCTTGGCAACCATTCGGCCCCGAAACAAAGCCCCGTGCAGCAGGTTGCGGACCGCGCCGCGCGCATTTTCACCCTCAGCGGCATAGGCCGCGCTCAGTTGAGCACGCAGTCGGATGCCGTCGACGACGTGCTCAATACGGGCGGGTTTCAGCCGGGAGGCGACCATTGGATTGCTATTTCGTCATTCTGGGGCGCTGGCGCCACTGTTTCGAGCTTTCATGTCTGACTTCTGCGTTATGAACACGTCGAAACCTTGCCTCATTTCGCGGGCACAGCCACAAGTGTAACGGGAACGATTGTTTCCTGGGAGAGCCCTCGAATGCGTAAAAGCGGCAAAACCATCCGCCTCAACCCGGTTGATGAGGATCATCAAGTGCATGATCACCCCGCTCGCGCGAACCTCGAAGCGATCATGGATCAGAAGCTATTCGCGCAACGCATCAGAAGCGAGCGCTCCTCGGCCTACTGGTTCGCCGCTTCGCTCTGGGGCGTCACCGGCCTCGTGCTCGGTGGCATTCTCGGCGCTTACATGATGTTCGTGGCGATGGATTCTTCACTGCCGCTGGCTTCGGAAGCCGTGTCGCGCGGTATGGCCGTCGAACAAGCGCGCCAACGCGTCGATGACCGCGAGTCTCCGCTCAGAGATCCTGCTGAGACGCAGCCTTAAGCTTGTAGAGAAGCTCAAGGGCTTCTTTCGGCGACAAATGATCTGGATTGATGTCCGCGAGCGCTGCTTCCAGCGCTGACGGCGCATGTTCTTCCATCACTTGCGCAAACAGCGGCAGTTCATCGACGATCTCGAAGCGCGCGGAACCGCCGCTCGCTTCAAGCTTCTGCAGCACTGCACGCGCGCGTTCGATGGCGCTTTTCGGCAGGCCCGCGAGCTTTGCGACTTGAATGCCGTACGAGCGATCGGCCGGGCCTGGCGCGACTTCGTGCAGAAAAACCAGATCGCCCTTCCACTCCTTGGCGCGAAGATGCGCGTTGGCGCCGGCCTCAAGCTTGTCCGCTAGGCGCGTGAGCTCGTGATAGTGGGTCGCGAACACGGCGCGGCATTTGTTGGCTTCGTGCAAATGCTCGGCGACGGCCCAAGCGATGGCGAGACCATCGAAGGTCGCGGTGCCGCGGCCGATTTCATCCAACACCACGAGCGCGCGTGAGCCTGCTTGGTTGAGGATCGCGGCCGTCTCGACCATCTCGGTCATGAAGGTTGAGCGGCCGCGCGCGAGATCATCCGAAGCGCCGACGCGGGCGAAGACGCGATCGACAATGCCGAGGCGAAGTTTGCGCGCGGGCACGTAGGCGCCTGCCTGCGCAAGCACAGCCAGCAACGCGATCTGGCGCAGATAAGTACTTTTGCCCGCCATGTTCGGGCCGGTGACGACGATGAGGCGCGGACCAGAGCGACCCTCGGCGTCGAGCCGCGCATCATTTGGCGTAAAGCCATTGCCATCGCGACGCACGCCCTCTTCCACCACCGGGTGACGCGCGCCTTCGGCAAGCAGCGCTGACGTTTCATCAATCTCTGGACGCGTCGCGTCGGTTTCTTCAGCCCATTGTGCGAGGCCCGCGGCGACGTCGAGCGCGGCAAGTGCTCCGGCTGCCGCGCGAATGGGCGCTTCAAGTGAAGCGGCGCGCGCGGCGAATTCCTTGAACAGCGCCAACTCCCGCGCCAGCGAGGCTTCACCGGCGCGGGAGATCTTGGCATCGAGTTCGGCAAGCTCTGTCGTGGTGAAGCGGACTGAACCGGCATTGGTTTGGCGATGGATGAAGCGCGCGTTGAGCGGCGGCGCCATCAAGGCCTCGGCCTGTTTGGTCGTTGCGTCGATGTGATAGCCGAGCACGTTGTTATGCTTGAGTTTCAGGCCAGCAATGCCGGTGCCCTCGGCATAGCTCGCTTGCAGCGCGGCGATGACTTTGCGGCTGTCGTCGCGGAGCGCACGCGTTTCATCGAGCGCGGCGTCGTAGCCCGCGGCGATGAAGCCGCCGTCGCGCGCAAGCAGTGAGAGTTCTGGCGCCAGGGCGCGAGCCAATGTTTGCGCGAGCGCCGCACTTTCGGCGTGTGCGCTCAACGAAAGCGCCGTGCAGGCGCGCGTGATTTCAGCTGGCGCGTCGCTTCCCACACCCAAACAGCGCGCGGCGACGCGATCCCCGGCGCTCAACCCATCGCGCAAATTCGCCAGATCACGCGGCCCGCCACGGCCTAGAGCGAGGCGAGTCAGCGCCCGCGCGAGGTCACCGGCAGCACGCAATTCCTGGCGCACGCCGTCGCGGCGATCGCGCGCTTCGAGGAAAAACTGCACCGCATCATGACGCGCGCTGATAGCGCTAACATCTGTAAGCGGGCGCGAAATGCGTTCGCCCAGCATGCGCCCGCCGGCAGAGGTCACGGTGCGGTCGATACAGGCGAGCAGCGAGCCTTCCCTGCTGCCGCGTGTGGAACGCTCGATCTCCAGCGCCATGCGCGTTGCAGCGTCAATCGCCATGAACGCGCGCTCGGCGTTGCGGCGCGGCGGCATCAGGCGCGGCGCGGCGCCGGCTTGGGTCAGCTCAATGTAATCGAGCAGCAGGCCCATGGCCGAGAGTTCGACATTGCTGAAATCGCCGAACGCATCAAGTGCTGCGACCTCGAACGCGGCTTTGATGCGCCGTGAGGCGGCCTTCGCATCGGCTTTAACTGCAGGGCGAATGGTAAGCGCAGCGCCAGTGATACGCGCGGCTTCATTCACATGTTGCACGTCGGCGTCGGTGACCAGGAGTTCGGCGGGCGAAAGCGCGGCGATCTCTTCTTCAGCTTCGTGATGCTTCAGCGCCCGCGTCTCAAACGCACCGGTCGAGACATCGGCCCAAGCAATCGCTGCGCCCTCGCTGCTGAACGCAATCGCGGCCAACCGGTTGGCGGAGCGCGCGTCGAGCAGCCCCTCTTCCGTCAACGTGCCAGGCGTGACGACACGCACGACGCCGCGATGCACGATCGATTTGGCGCCGCGCTTCTTCGCTTCAGCTGGATCTTCTAATTGCTCGCAGACGGCAACTTTGTGCCCAGCGCGGATCAGTTTCGACAGATAATTCTCGGCCTGGTGCCACGGCACGCCGGCCATCGGGATCGGTTCGCCGCCGTGCTGACCGCGCTTTGTCAGTGTGATCCCAACAGCGGCGGATGCTTTCTCGGCGTCCTCGAAAAACAGTTCGTAGAAATCGCCCATGCGAAAGAAGAGCAGCGCATCGGGGTGCTCAGCTTTGGCGGCGAGATACTGCGCCATGAACGGCGTCACTTTTGGCGCCGGGTGAGAGGAATCAGCCACGCGCCACCTTTAGCGAGTTACGGCGCGGACTTCCATTGACGCGCTGAGGCTCAAAGCTACGGTGCCGCCTCAATTTCCGGACAATTTGACGACCCATGGCCGACTCCAAGAAAACATTCACCGATCAAGAGGCGCTGGACTTCCACCGCCTGCCGACGCCAGGAAAAATCTCCATCACGCCGACCAAGCCGATGGCGACGCAGCGCGATCTTTCGTTGGCTTACTCACCGGGCGTCGCGGCGCCCGTGAGGGCAATCGCCGAGGATCCGGACAAGGCCTACGATTATACCTCCAAGGGCAATTTGGTCGCCGTGATCTCGAACGGCACCGCGATCCTTGGTCTCGGCAATTTGGGCGCGATGGCGTCGAAGCCGGTGATGGAAGGCAAGAGCGTTCTCTTCAAGCGCTTCGCCGATGTGGACTCGATCGACATCGAAGTGACGACGCAAGATGTCGAAGAGTTCATCACAACCGTCCGTAACATCGGGCCGACCTTCGGCGGCATCAATCTTGAGGACATCAAGAGTCCCGAGTGCTTCATCATCGAAAGCCGCCTGCGCGACGATCTCGACATTCCGGTTTTCCACGACGACCAGCATGGCACTGCGATCATCGCCGCAGCGGGCTTGCTCAATGCGTGCGAACTGACTGGGCGCCGTCTTGAAGACATCAAAGTTGTGGTCAACGGTGCGGGCGCGGCCGGGCTCTCTTGCATTGCGCTGATCAAGCAACTTGGCGTGCCGCATGAAAACGTCATCGCCCTTGATCGCGAAGGCGTTGTTTATCGCGGCCGCGAAAAAGGCATGGACCAGTTCAAGTCCGTGCACGCGATCGACACCAAAGCGCGCACGCTTGCCGACGCGATGAAGGGCGCGGACGTATTCATGGGACTTTCCGTGGCCGGCGCAGTGACGCAGGAGATGGTGAAGTCGATGGCGAAAAGGCCAATCATCTTCGCCATGGCCAATCCCGATCCGGAAATCACGCCGGAAGAGGTGCACGAAGTGCGTAAGGACGCCATCGTCGCGACCGGCCGGTCGGACTATCCGAACCAGGTCAACAACGTTCTGGGCTTTCCTTATATCTTCCGCGGCGCGCTCGATGTGCGTGCACGCACGATCAACGAAGCAATGAAGGTTGCCGCCGCACGCGCGCTGGCGGAACTGGCGAAGCAAGACGTGCCGGACGAAGTCGCGGCCGCGTATCACGGCAAGCGCCCGAAGTTCGGGCCTGACTACATTATCCCTGCCCCGTTCGATCCGCGCCTGATCTCGGAAATTCCGCCCTTCGTGGCGCAAGCGGCGATGGATACCGGCGTCGCGCGCCGGCCGATCGCCGATATGCAAGCTTACAAACACAGCCTGGCGCAACGGCTCGACCCGACAGCTGCAATGATGCAGCGCGTGCAGACCGTGGTGCGCCGCAAGCCCGCGTGCATCGTCTTTGCTGAAGGCGAAGAGCCGTCAGTGATCCGCGCCGCTTATGCGTTTCAAGAGCTGGGTCTTGGCCGCGCCGTGCTCATCGGCCGCGAAGAGACGGTGAAGGCCAACATGGCGCAAGTCGGTGTGCCCGATACCGCCTCGCTCAGCATCGTCAACGCGCGACTCTCGGAGCACAATGGGCTCTATGCGGAGTTTCTCTACAAGCGCTTGCAGCGTTTCGGTTTCCTGCATCGCGACGCACAGCGTTTGGTGAACCTCGATCGCAACGTCTTCGGCGCCTGCATGGTGGCGATGGGCCAGGCAGACGGCATGGTCACCGGCGTTACCCGCAATTACGCGACGGCGCTCGATGATGTGCTGAAGGTGATCGATCCGGCGCCGCGCGAGCGCGCGATGGGCATGTCTGTGGTGCTCACGAAAGGCCGAACGCTATTCATCAGCGATACGGCAGTGGCCGAATTCCCTGACTCGCCCGATCTGGCGCAGATCGTGCTGCAATCAGCGGCGATGGCGCGTCAGTTTGGCGTGACGCCGCGCGTGGCGCTGATATCGCACTCGACCTTCGGCAATCCGAAGATGGAGCGCTCCGAGAAGATTCGCGACGCCGTTTCGATCTTGGATCGGCGCGAAGAAATCAGCTTCGAGTACGAAGGCGAGATGAACGTCGACGTCGCGCTCAATCCGGACATGCGCGAACTCTATCCGTTCTCACGCCTCTCGGAGCCCGCGAACGTGCTGGTCATGCCGGCGCTGCACTCCGCGTCGATCGCCACGAGCTTGCTCGCCTCCGCAGGCGGCGCAACCGTTATCGGACCAGTGCTAACAGGCCTCTCAAAGCCAATCCAGATCGCGCCTCTCGGCGGCACGGTGTCGGACATCGTGACGTACGCGACACTGGCGGCGTTCCAAGTCGCGGAAGCTAAGGGCGACGTAAAGCCCTAAACGGGCGCGGCTTTCGCGGTGTCACCAGGCGGCGGCTGTTGGCGCACAACAGCAATCGCAAAGATAAGCGCGAGTACGCCGATGATCCCGGTGTAGATAAAGAACGTCATGTAGCCGGCAGCATATGCTTCCGGCGGAATGCCGCGTTCTTCAGACAAGCGCGCGAAGGCTGACGGCGCCATGCCGGTGAACCAGCCGCGCAGCCATTCGCTCTCCCCTGCCGAGAACGCAGCAATCGCGCCTTCGACAATACGCCCGGATATCGCGGCCAGAATTTTGCCAGGTAACGCGTAGAGCGATGAGAACAACGCATATTGCGTCGCCGTGAAGCCCAAACTGGTGAGGCTCGACATGTAGGCGATCAGGCAGGTCCCGGCGATGCCCGCTGAGATGTTGTCGATGGCGATGCACGCGTAGAGACCGGGCAACCATGGGCCAGTAAACACGAGGCTGCCGAAGGCGACGTTGGAAAGCGGTTGCAAAATGGCGCCGACGATCAGCGGTTTCATCAAGCCAAAGCGCGCGACTGCCCAGCCACCGAGGCCAATGCCCGCCACCGACATGAGCACGCCGAACAATTTCCGCGCACCTGCGATTTCGTCGAGCGTGAAGCCAACGTCGGTATAGAAAACGCCCATCAAATTGAGAACGAAATCTGAGATGCGATACACGCAAATCATCGCCAGAATCATCATCCCGGTGTTTTTGTAGCGCCTGAAAAAGTCCTCGAGCGGCTCTTTCAGCGTGCCCGCGAAATAGGCGCTGGGACGCGATTTGATCACCGGGTACGTGCCCGCCGCAACGACCATGAGACCAAAAAGTGTGCCGATCACTTGCCAGATTACGCCCCAAGGCTTCGTGGTCCAGATCGCGCTCACTGAAGCCGAAAAATCGGTCATGCCGGCGGCGGTGAAGAGAAACGTGATGGGCTCAGCTTTGCCCGATAACCCCGCGCCGATGAAGCAGGCGCCGAAGATGACAACCAGCAGGCGTCCGGCCCACTCCAGCGCTTCGGCCCAAGGCGGCGTGCTTGCAGCCGGCAGCGGCGGCAAGTCGATGCTTTTCTCGCGCGGCGCCAACAGAACGCCGATGACGCCGACAGCCATAACCAGCGCCATTGCCGAATAAGCGCCGCTCCAGCCGATGCGTGACGCAAGCAAAAGCGGCGCGGCCCCAGAGACCACGACCGCGAGGCGATAGCCCCACTGATAAGCGGCGGCCATTGCGCCCTGACGCTCAACCGCGGCGACTTCAATTCTCCACGCGTCGATTGCAATGTCTTGGGTCGCGCCGAATACAGCTGTAAGCGTCGCGCACACAGCGACAATCCAGAGCAAACTCAAATCGGGATCTGGCTGCACGACGCCTTCGACGTTGCCGGCGACAGCGGCGGAAACGGCAGGCGCGTTTACAGCGATCGCCCAAATGCCAAGCACGATGCCGGCCTGCGCCAAGAGCATCCACGAGCGCCGCTTGCCGAGCAGCTTATGGAGACCCGGAATTCGAACGCGATCTACGATCGGCGCCCAGAGAAATTTCACCGCGTAGGTGATGGTCACCAAACTGAAGAGGCCGATGACGTCGAGCGGTATTTTTGCTTGCCGCAACCAGACAGAGAGCGTGTCGAACAACAATAGATTGGGCAGGCCGGCGGCAAACCCCAGCGCGAGCATCACTAACGCTCGGCGATCGAAGAAGACCGCGATCGCCTCCCAAGTTGAGCGTTTCGGCGTAGGTGCTGTTTGAGTCTCTGACATGCGGGTCTCCGCCGCGTTATTCGCCCGCGAACGTGGCCGGGTTCGGGCGCTCGGTAAAGCGCGCCGCGACTTGTAGCAATCTGTTCGCGTCGATCGGTTTGGTGATGAAATCGTCCATGCCGGCTTTGGCGGCGTGCGCGCGCTCTTCGTCGCCCGCATCGGCGGTCAGCGCAATCATCGGCGCGGCGGCTGATGGCCCTCCTCCGGCGCGGATGCGAATGGCCGCTTCAAAACCATCGAGGCGCGGCATGCGGATATCGAGCAAGATGAGATCGAAGGCGTCAGCGCCCGCAACCGCTACCGCCTCTTCGCCATCTTGCACCGTCGTGACAACGCAGCCCGCCCGCGTCAGCAAAGTGCGCGCGAGCAAGGCGTTGATCGGATTGTCTTCGGCGAGCAGCACGCGGAGGCCGAGAAGCGGTTGTTGCGTGGGCGCTTGGGGGATTGGTTTCGGCGCGGCGCGCGCTGGTTCATCGCCCAAGGCGGCGCGCACGCGCTCAACCAAGGAGCCGCGGCGCACCGGTTTCAAAGTGTAGTGCTCAATACCAGCAGCGCGGCAGGCATCGATAATCTGGCGTTGCTCTTGTGGCGCGAGCGCGATCACGGCGCGCGAGTTGCGGCGCAGCGCATCGATCTCTTCGCCATCGACGCCGTCATGCCAATCGAACAGCACCACGTCGGCATAGTCGCCGCGCTCAACAGGTATTGCACCAAGAGAGATCGCAACGGCGCGCAAAGTTTGCATCAGCAACAGCGACGGGCTGACAACACAAATGCGAACACCCGCGAGCGAAAGCGGCGCTCCTTCGCGCGGCGCAGCGGCAAGCGGCAGCTCAACCCAAAAACTCGCGCCAAATCCTGGACGCGAGACGAGACCAACGTCACCGCCCATGGCGAGCGCGAGCTTTTTCACGATGGCAAGGCCCAAGCCCGCCCCGCCGTGACGGCGCGCAACGCCTGCATCTGCCTGCGTAAATTCCTCGAAGATCAGCGCTTGCTTTTCGGGCACGACGCCTGGGCCGGTGTCACGAATGTTGAAGCGAACGCGGCCATTGGGGCGCGGCGCCATTTCAATGACGACGCCGCCGGTCTCGGTGAACTTCACCGCATTGCCGGCGAGATTGAACAGGATCTGCCGCAAGCGGCTGTCATCACCGATCACGCGCGCGGGCGAATCTGCGCGCACCGAGACGGCGATCTCCAGGCCTTTGTCGCGCGCGCGCGGCGAGAGCAATTCGGCGACGCTTTGCATCGTCGCTTCAGGATCGAACGGCGCAGATTCAAGTTCGACACGGCCGGCTTCGAGGCGGGAATAATCTAGAATCTCGGTGATCAATTCGAGCAGCAGTTCGCCCGATTGCTTGATCGCGCCGACATAGCTTTTCGCGTTGGGCTCGAGTTTGCCGAGTTCTAGCAATCCCGCCATGCCGAGAACGCCGTTCAGCGGCGTGCGTAACTCGTGGGTGAGCGTTGCGAACAGTGTCGTCTTGGCGCGCAACGCATCTTCAGCGGCGCGGACATGGCGGGTGATGTCGCGCGCGATCACGAGGCTGGCGCCATCGGGCAACAGCCGCTCGACCCACTCGAACTGGCTGCCGTCAGGCGCCGGCGCATCGAAGCGGCGCTCGCCGTTCTTGAACTCCGGCGCCTGCGCCCTGCCCCAAGGCGGCCGCTGCGGGCCGATCCAATGCCGGAAGGTGGCGCGAAACACCGGATTGGCGCGCAAAAGCGCGCCGTCCGCCGCGAGGATCGCGACGGGATCGGGCAATGCATCGAAGGCATCGAAAGCGTGCGTCGCCGCCGGCTGGGCCATGGCGCGATCAAAGGCTGCGGCGGTTAAGAAACCCTAGCGAAACCGGCCTGGTCTGCACTCGCCCAGCGGCGTTTTAGGCTGAGCGCCTCGGCAATATGGACACGGCGCACCGCATCTGAGCCGTCGAGGTCCGCGATCGTGCGGGCGACTTTGAGCGTGCGGTGATAGGCGCGCGCCGAAAGCGAGAGCGATTCAGCCGCCTTCGCCAGCAACGCCGCGCCTGGTGCATCGGGACTGGCGAGGCGTTCGAGGGCGTCGAGACTGAGCGTCGCGTTCAGCCCGGCGCTGCGGGACGATTGCGCATCGCGGGCGCGGGCGACGCGGGCCGCCGCTTCGGCTGTACCTTCGATCGGCGGCGGCAGGGTAAGATCGGCGGCGGTGACGGGCGGGAGGTCGAGTTGAATGTCGATGCGATCCAGCAGAGGTCCCGAAAGCCGCGCTTGATAATCGATGGCGCAGCGCGGTCCGCGACGGCAGGCGCCGGCGCCCGGCCCTCCCCCGCAACGGCACGGATTCATCGCCGCGGCGAGCAAGATGCCCGCGGGATAAGTCACGTGATGATTGGCGCGCGCGATCAGCACCTCGCCGCTTTCGAGCGGTTGGCGCAGCGCATCGAGCGCTTGCGTTGAAAATTCCGGCAACTCATCAAGGAAGAGCACGCCTTGGTGAGCGAGGCTGATCTCGCCGGGCTTTGCCCGCAAACCACCGCCGACCAAAGCCGCCATCGACGCGGAATGATGCGGCGCGCGGAACGGACGCGTGCGCGTAAGCCGGCCGCGCTCAAGCAATCCCGCCACCGAATGCAGCATCGAAACTTCGAGCAATTCTTCCGATGACAGCGGCGGTAGTAAGCCCGGCAAACGCTGCGCCAGCATGGATTTGCCAGCGCCCGGCGGACCGACGAACAAAATGTTGTGTGCGCCGGCGGCGGCGATTTCGAGCGCGCGCTTGCCTTGCTCTTGACCGCGCACGTCCCGCAGATCCGGCACGCTGGCGCCCGAAATAAGATCGCCGCGCTCGGGAGATTTTAGCGCTGCGCCGCCGCGGAAGTGATTGATCAACGCAAGCAGAGAGGGCGCGGCAACGACCTCGCCGCCCGCCCACGCCGCTTCGGAGCCGCACGCTTCGGGGCAAATGAGCGCCAAATCCATTGCGTGCGCGGCCATTGCAGCTGGCAACGCACCAGGCGCAGGCGCAAGCGATCCATCGAGGCCGACTTCGCCGAAGCACAACATGCCATCGAGCGCATCGTGCGGCAGCGCGCCGATCGCGGCCATCATCGCCAGCGCGATCGGGAGATCGTAATGCGTCCCCTCTTTCGGCATGTCCGCGGGCGCGAGATTCACAACCAGGCGGCCGGCGGGAATAGCGAGGCCAATCGAGGCAAACGCTGCGCGCACGCGCTCTCGCGATTCAGAAACGGCTTTATCGCCTAGGCCCACGATGACGATGCCAGGCGTGCCGCCGGTGATCTGCACCTGCACTTCGACTCGGCGCGCTTCGAGTCCGGCAAAGGCGACTGTTGTTGCGTTGGCGCAAGTCTGCATCGCGACCGCCTTTTATCCACAAGCGATGCGGGATATCGTACAGGACGAGAACGAATAGGCAACAAAAAATGAACGCCTTCGCACGGTGCGCGAAGCGATCCACAAACTTACCCCCAGGCGTACGTCTGCGCCATGGAAATCACGGGATTTTAAAAGAAAATTAGTTCTGTCCGACGGCGTTTTGGTCGCCGCCGGGCACGCCGTCCGGGCCACGGAATTCGGGGCCGCTGGGGGCTTGTGCGTAATACGGCATGTCCGGCGCGCGCACCTGCATGAAGGAGACGACCCGGCGCACGCCGCCGACGACGCTGGCGATTTCAGCGGCGCGCTCGAGCTCGTGCTGCGTGCGGGCGATGCCCATCAGGTACACGTTGCCGTGGAAGGTCTCGATATTGATGTTGATCGCACGCACCGATGGGCTCGCGGTGAGACGCGTGCGGATCTGCGCGGTGATGAATTCGTCTTGCGCGGTGCGCGCGAATGTCGACGGCTCGCCAATGACGACCTCGTTATAGACGTTGTCGATGGTGCGGATGCTACGCGCGATCGTTTCAGCAGCCTGGCGATGCTCTGCAGTCGGCGCCGTACCCGAGAGCAAAAGATTGCGGTTGGCGACTTCAACATCGACTTCTTGAAACGCCATGCTGTCAGCGGCCATCAAGCGCATCTTCACTTGCTGTGACGCGGACGCATCATCGATGCCCTCGCCGATCGTCCGATCTTGCGCGGCGTAGATACCGACGCTTGCGGCGGTGCCAATAGCGGCGGTGACGCAGCCGCTGGCGGTTGCGGAAGCGGCGAAGACAGCGAGGAGGAGACCAATTTTGCGCATGATCGGCGGATTTTGCGCCGGTATCATTTCGGCACATTTAAGATTAGCCGCGCAAACGCTCATCATACCAAGCGCCGCGTTCATGCCTTGGCAATAGACCTGAACCAACCACTACCAAATCAAAGCGGATCGGTGCGGCCGTGAGCCGCCAGCGGCCCGCGAGCGTCTGCGCGGCGCGGGCAATACGTTGTTGCGCCATTGGCGTCACTGCATAAGCGCCGGCGTCATAAGTGCTGCGCGCCTTCACTTCGACGATGACGAGAACACCACTTTTCCAGGCCGCCACATCGACTTCGCCATATGGCGTACGCAAGCGATGGCCCAGGATTCGATAGCCTTTGCACATCAGAAACGCCATCGCGAGCCATTCGGCCGTGCGTCCACGACGCTCGGCCTTCTGGCGGTTCACGCGCGATCCTTAAGTTCGAGCGCGCGGGCGTAAGCGCGTTTGCGCGGCACGCCGAGATCACGCGCAGCTTCGCTCGCGGCCTCTTTCACCCCGCGTGACAAAGCCTTCAGCAAGAATACGTCGAGCGCTTCTTCAGTCACCTCGCCTTTCGCTTCGGGTGGCCCGACGATAACGACGATCTCGCCTTTCGGCGCGCCAGCTTCGGCATAGTGCGCCGCGAGTTCAGCGAGAGACGCGCGCCGTGCTTCCTCAAACATCTTGGTGAGTTCGCGCGTCACCGCCGCTGGCCGGGCGCCCAAAACCTCGGCCATGTCGGCAAGTGAATCCGCCAAGCGCGGGCCGCTCTCGTAGAAGATGAGCGTCGCGTCCGCGTCAGCCACTTCACTCAGCGCCGTGCGGCGCGCACCCTGCTTCGGCGGCAGGAAGCCCGCGAACATGAAGCGATCGGTCGGCAAGCCGGAGATCACCAGCCCCGCCAGCAAGGCCGAAGCGCCAGGGATCGGAAACACGCGGCGCCCCGCTTCGATGACGGCGCGCGCGAGCTTGAAGCCGGGATCGGAGATGAGCGGCGTGCCGGCGTCGGAGATCAGCGCGATGCTCTCCCCCCGCTCCAACGCCTCGAGGATCGTCTCGCGCATCGCTTCGGCATTGTGCTCATGATAGGCGCCGAGGCGGGGCTTCAGCCCGTAGGCGTCCATCAGCTTCATCGCGACGCGCGTATCCTCGGCGTAAACACGGCTCGCTGTGGCCAAAATGTCGAGCGCCCTCAACGTGATGTCACGCAAGTTCCCGATCGGCGTGGCCACCACATAAAGGCCCGCTTCCAGCGGTGGACTGGATTCGCGGGCGCCGATACGGTCACGCACATTCTTTTCAGGGTTCGACGAAGGGTTATTCATGGCTGTCGCCAAATCATCGGCGCGTCCGCTCGCCGCGCCAAGTCTGAAGACGACGGTTGCCATCAGCTTTGCGGCCTTAATGGCCGCTTGCGCCACTGCGCCGGGGCCTGGACCGTCCGTACCGCCCCCAATCGGCACGACACCGGCCACGCCGGACCTGCCGGTTCAAACCGCCGAAGGGGTGACGCCGCCCTTCATGCGTGGACGCGATATCGTCCGCGTCGGCCTGCTGCTGCCCTTTTCGCTCCGTCCGCAAGACGCGGCGGCGCTCTACAATGCGGCCGAGCTGGCGCTCTTCGAACTCGGCAACGAGAACACCTTGCTGATCCCGCGCGACGCAGGCTCCGACGAAGCCTCAGCCAACGCCGCCGCGCGCGCGCTGATGACGGATGGCGCTGACATCATTATCGGTCCGGTGCTGCGCGAAGGCGTCGCCGGCGCGGCTGGCGCAGCATCGGCTCAGAACGTTCCTGTGATCGGCTTTTCATCAGACCGTACCATTGGCGGCAACGGCGTTTATCTCCTGAGCTTCCAGCTTGAGGACGAAGTCACGCGGCTCGTCTCCTACGCGGCCTCGCAGAACATTCGCTCAATTGCGCTATTAGCGCCTGCGAACGAGTACGGGCGCCGCATTGAAAGCGCGCTGCGTGCTGAAGCACAAGCGCGCGGTGTCACCATCACCGCCTCGCAGCTCTACAACCGCACCGACGCCGATGCCGGCGCTGCGGCGCGCGCGATCGCGGCGGGACCTCGTCCGCAAGGCATTATCATTGCCGATAGCGGCGCGCCGCTGCGCTCGATCGGCACGGCTTTCGTGCAGGCGGGTCTCGACACGCGCCAGACGCGCCTGATGGGCACAAGCGTTTGGGCCGGCGAAGCTGAGCGCGAGCCATCGCTCGCGGGCGGCTGGTATGTGGCGCCAGATCCGGGCTCGCGAGTTGAGTTCGAAAACCGCTATCGCACGGCGTTCGGTGAATCGCCGACGCGCCTTGCGAGCCTCGGTTATGACGCTGTTGCGCTCGCGACGTTGCTCTCACGCGAACGCGGCGCCGATGGCATCACACGCGGCGCCATCGAAAACCGCGAAGGCTTTGCCGGTTCGGACGGGCTCTTCCGCTTCAGCTCAAACGGCGCGATCGAGCGCGGTTTGGCGATCATGGAAGTCCGCCAGAACAGCAACGCCGTGTTGGACGCCGCCCCGCGTCGCTTCCGCAACAGCGGCACCTAAGAAGCAAGCTCGGCGACAATTCTGTTCGAGAGCAGACGGCCGCTCCGGGTCAAACGGATGCGGCCGTTCTCTTGTGTGACAAGCCCCTGCTCGGTCAGCCAACCGAGCGCCTGGCGATTGATCGACGCGCCCTGCAGCGTTTCGATGCGCGCGAGCTCAACGCCTTCTTCGATGCGAAGCCCCATGAGCAGCACTTCGTCTGCGGCTTCTTGCGCGGTGAGTTGCGCCTCCGAAATCCAGCCGACACCGCGTTCTTTGACGGCATCGATGTAATCTGCGGGCCGGCGTTGCGCCTCGAGCGCAATGCGAGCGCCGTCATGGCTGACACGGCCGTGCGCGCCGGGGCCGACGCCGATCCAATCATCGCTGTGCCAATAGATGGCGTTGTGGCGCGAGCGCGCGGCGACGGAGTTGGCGTGGTTTGAAATTTCGTAGGCCGGAAAGCCCGCCGCATCGCAGATTTCCTGCGTAAGCTCATAGAGTTCAGCCGAGAAATCATCGTTCGGCGTAACGAGTTGGCCGCGATCAACGCGGCGGGCGAAGGCCGTGCCGGGTTCGATGGTGAGTTGATAGAGCGAGAGATGTTCGATCGGCAGCGTCAAAGCTTGCGTGAGTTCGTTGCGCCAGGTTTCGGCACTCTGTCCTTCGCGCGCATAGATGAGATCGAGCGACACGCGCTGACCTGTCGCCGCCGCCGCTTCGATGGCGCGCAGTGAGGCCGCCGCATCATGCTTGCGGCCAAGGGCGCGGAGCGCGTTATCATCGAACGCTTGTGCGCCGACGGAGAAGCGGTTGATGCCCGCAGCGGCCTGTTCGGCGAAGAGCGCCGCGTCTTCGGGATTAGACTCAAGCGTGATCTCGCAATCGCTGCTCAAATCGTAATGACGACGCGCGACTGCGATGAGCTGTTCGATCTCGGCCCCCCGCAACAGCGATGGCGTGCCGCCGCCGAAGAAGAGGCTAACGACCTTGCGGCGGCCAAAACGTTGCGCGTGACCTGCCAAATCAGCCGCGATGGCTTCGATCAGCGGCGCGTTATCGGCGCCGCGGGCGCGATAGACGTTGAAATCGCAATAGGGACAGATGGCGCTGCAATACGGCCAATGAACGTAGATGCCGGTTTCGCTCATTTGAGCGACGCGACGAGCTTTTCAAACGCGCGCGCGCGATGGGTAAGCGGCAGCTTTTCTTCGTGCGTCATCTCACCGAATGTGCGCGTGAGGCCCGCGGGCTGAAAGATCGGATCATAGCCGAAGCCCTTCTCCCCCCGCGGCGGCCAGACAATGAGCCCGCTCGCTTCGCCTTCGAAGGTTTCGACGCTGCCATCCGGTTGCGCCAGAGCGAGCGCGCAAACGAAGCGCGCATCAGGCGCGGCGCCAGTGGCGCTCAGTTCATCCCACACGCGCTTCATCGCAGCGCGGAAATCCTTCTCCGGTCCCGCCCAGCGCGCCGAGTAAACCCCGGGATCGCCGTTGATGGCGAAAACTTCGAGCCCAGAATCGTCGGCGAGCGCCGGCAAGCCGGACGCCAATGCAGCTGCGCGCGCTTTAAGCGCCGCGTTGCCGGTGAAGGTGGTCTCGGTCTCTTCCGGTTCCGGCAGGCCGAGTTCGCCAGCCGAGACGGGCTCGAGCCCGAGCGGGCCAAGCAAAGCCGCGATCTCGCGGACTTTTCCGGCATTATGGGAAGCAACGACCAATCGGCCAGTCAGGCGGGGCATGGACGCAACACTTGTTTGACTAGGGGCGGCACGGTCTATATCGTTTATCAATAAATCCAGGCTAGGCTCAGCCCGGAAAGAGGTTTCTCGCCCCCATGAAGGCCCTAGGCAAAGGCTCCATCGCATCGATCGTCAGGATTGGCCTGATGGTGGCTTGGTATGCGCTCTGGGTTGCGGCGATTGGGATTGTCTGCGGCGCGATCAGCTACGGCGTCATCCTGGCCTTGATCGCCAACGGGTCCATCGATCCCTCGCTCCTCCAAGGCGGCGCCGGCAATGTCGAGCTCGGCGCAGGTGGCGGCGGCGACTTCCAAGTTACTTACGATCAGCCGGGCGGCGGTACGTGGCCCGTGGTTGTGCCGGCGCTGCTGATTTGGGCGGTCGCGGTGGCAGGCTCGCTCATCATCGTCTGGCGCTTGCGCAAACTGTTCGACAGCTTTTCGTCGGGCGAACCGTTCCAGCGCGAAAACGCCACGCACCTGCGCGTGATCTGGATCACGATGCTGGTGATTGAAGTGTCGCGTTACGTGCTTATGGCGCTCACCGGTGTTCTGCTCGCTCGCTTCGGCGGGCCTGATGTGGATGCGAACTACGAACTCGCCGTCGATCTATCGACCTGGGGTTCGATCCTCATCTTAATCGTGTTGGCTGAAGTCTTCCGCGAAGGCGCGCGCCTTAAGGAAGAACAGGAGCTGACGATCTAATGGCGATCCGCGTCACTCTCGACCGCATCCTGCTCGACAGGCGCATGTCGCTGACTGATCTCAGCGAAAAGGTTGGCGTGACGCTGGCGAACCTTTCGATCCTGAAAACCGGCAAGGCCAAGGCGATCCGCTTTTCGACGCTCAATTCGCTCTGCCGCGTGCTCGAATGCCAGCCCGGCGAAATTCTGAGCTACGAACCAAGCGAAGACGATGCGCTCGATGAAGTTGTGGATCAGGCGGCCGAGTAAGGCGCGCCGATTTCGAGGCCGAGGCCTTCGTTGCTTTCATCGCTCAATTCATTCGCGGTGATGTAATCGGCTTCGCCAAACAGCGCGAAGTCGCGGCCGTTGGCGGTGAACATATAGCCCACATCGATACGATACGGGTTTGTCATCGCGAGTCGGCGCGGGTTGGTGAGTGCCGCGCCGATCAGCCACGGCAGATCGATGTCTTCGCTGCCCCAATCGCGCTCGATCGCTTTGAAAGCGTCCGGTTCATCGGTGCGAAGGTGGCCGTATGCGGTTTCCAGCAACGTTCCTTCCCGCACGACGATATCGGTCGCGCCTTCAAAACCGATATCAATGTTGAAAACGGCGCCGCTTTCAAACGTGATCTCAATCGGATCATCGCCTTCGAACGGCGCGTAGCCGACGCGGACAATGCGCGCGATCGGGCCGGCGCTGAGCAAGTTTTCAATCATGGAAGTCATGGCCTAGCCAACGGCGCCGCGCTGTTTCTCGAACAACTGCCCGCAGCCGAGCTTGGCGAGGCGCATCAACTCCGCAAACTCTTCGTCGCTGAACGGACGCTTCTCGCCGGTGGCTTGCAGCTCGATCATGCGGCCGTCGCCGGAGAGAATGAAGTTCGCATCGACTTCGGCGCTTGAGTCTTCGGCGTAATCGATGTCGAGGATCGGCATGCCGTTGAAGACGCCGCACGAAATCGCCGCGACCTGCCCGGTGATCGGCGTTTCTTTGATCACTTTTTCTTCGACCAAATATTTGCAGGCGCGCGCCAGCGCGACCCAGGCGCCGGTGATGGCCGCGGTGCGGGTGCCGCCGTCAGCTTGGATGACATCGCAATCGAGCGTGATGGTGCGATCACCGAGGAGCTTCGTATCAACGACCGAGCGGAGCGAGCGGCCGATGAGGCGCTGAATTTCTTGCGTGCGGCCGGATTGTTTGCCTTGGGCGGCTTCACGGCGTCCACGCGTGTGCGTCGCGCGCGGCAGCATGCCGTATTCGCCCGTTACCCAGCCGCGGCCCTGGCCCTTCAGCCATCCCGGTACGCCCTGCTCGACGCTGGCGGTGCAGAGAACGTGAGTCTGGCCGAAGCGGGCGAGGCAGGAGCCTTCAGCATAGCGGGAGACCCCGATTTCGAGGGTGACATCACGCAATTGGTCGGGCGCACGGCCGGAGGGACGCATAGGGGCTCCTGGATAGGGTTGTTTGGGCTAGTTAGGCCAATGTGACCTAACTTTCCTATAGATTGCTATTCGCGAACGGATTGGCTGAACCCGGCCCGGAAGTCGATGCCCGGGCGCTGAATACAAAAGTTCGGGTCAGTTCGGGCGACTCGCCCTAACAGGCTCCCTATACCGCATTATAGGATTGTTTGGCCACATAGGCCTAACTAGACCAAAGTTCCGTATGAAGGCCACCTACAATCCCTACAACCCCGGCGCCGGGGTCCCTCCCCGCGAGCTCGCAGGCCGCGATGCGCTGATCGAAAGCGCGCGGGTCGCCATCATCCGCGCCAAGGGCGGACGCGCCGCTAAAAGCGCGATCATGCTGGGTCTGCGCGGCGTCGGCAAAACCGTGCTGCTCAACGCCTTCGAGGCGATCGCTGAAGACGAAGGCTGCCAGACGGCGCTGATCGAAATCGATCCGAACACGCCGCTAGCGCAGCAGCTCGCGCCGCAGCTGCAACACATCCTCCATCGCCTCGACCGGATAAAAAAAGCCGGGGCCGATTTGCAAAAAGCCTTCGGCGCGCTGCGTTCGTTCGCCAGCATGTTCAAAGCGACCGTCGGCGATGTCGATTTCGGCTTCGCGGTCACCCCGGCAACCGGCGATCTCTCGATCGATCTCACCGACCTTTTGGTGGCCATCGCTGACGCCGCCAAGAAGCGCGAAACCGCCGTCATCCTGCTGATTGACGAAATTCAGTATCTGCAGAAAGGCGATTTGAGCGCGCTGATCATGGCGATGCACAAAGTCGCGCAACGTCAACTCCCCCTCCTCCTTTTCGGTGGTGGCTTGCCACAACTGGCGAAGCTCGCAGGCGATGCAAAGTCCTACGCCGAGCGCTTGTTCGATTACCCACCAATCGGCCCGCTCGACGAAGCCGGCGCGCGTGCGGCGCTGACCGTGCCCGCCGAACGCGAAGGCGCAAAGTTCACTAAAGACGCGCTCGATTACGTGATCGACCAAACCGGTCGCTATCCGTTCTTCCTGCAAGTGTGGGGCTCGCATTGCTGGGACACGGCGGCGAAATCACCAATCACGCTCGATGATGCAAAGCGCGCCAGCGAAGCGGCGGTTGCGGCGCTCGATGAAGGCATTTTCAAAGTGCGGCTAGCGCGGCTAACTGACCGGCAAAAGACCTATGCCCGCGCCATGGCTGAGTTCGGCGCAGAGCCGGTGAACTCTTCGGATGTGGCGAATGCATTGGGCCTAAGCCTCAGCCAAGCAGCGCCGATCCGCGATGAGCTCATCAAAAAAGGCATGGCGTATTCGCCGGAACGCGGGCTCATCGGCTTCACAGTGCCGAAGTTCGACGAATACATGCGCCGCGCAGTCCCGACAAATGGCAAAAAGAAAAGCGCGAAAGCTTAAGCCGCGCAGCGCAAGGTGAGCTGACGCGTGCGGCGATTGACGCTGATCGATGAGCAGCCTGCTTGCAGCAACGCTTGCCTTCCGAGCGTTAGAGTCGGCGGTGTCTCACTCGCCTCGCCCTCCCCGATGATCGCATCTTCTTCGAGTGCGCCAAGCAATGGCGATATCGTCCGCGCGAACGTTGGGCCAAGCTCGATGCCGTGGACGGTGAGCGTCGTCGTCACGGGCTGCATCAATGTTGAGAGGCCGAGGATCAGCGGCCGTTCAGCGAGTTCGCCGGCCGAGGGGATGGCGCCAGCGCGGTCGAACGCCCGAACGGCGGGACGATTGAGAATGCTGGCTTCGTTGGCGACGTCGAAAATGAGCCGCAGCGATCGGCCGCCCACATCAGCCTGCGCAGACCAGACGTCAGGATTCTCCAGCGGCATGACGATGTCGCGCGGCGTGGCGACATCAGCGCCGATGCGGATCGTCACGACATCATACGGCAGCGAGCCCGGCCCAATCACGCCGTCAGCACGCGTGCTCACCGGCACTGGAAACACACCAGCCATATTGCGGGCCGAGCGCTCGCCAAAGCGGATGTTCGGGCGCGCGATGCGGCCGCGCATGCTGCCGCCGCCTTCGATGCCAACCTGGATTTGCGCCAGCGGCAATCGGCGCACGCCAAGCCGCTCCGCCGCCGACGTCGACAGCGCCAGCATGTCCGGCATGCGCGGATCGACCTCAAACCGCACCGGGCGGCCATTGATCGAAGCGTCCACGATGGCGACCGGCGACGCATCAAGCGTGATCGATGTTTGCGCCGCCGCTGGCCCTGCGAGCCACAGCGCGGCGAGAAAAGCTATGAATCCCCAACGCATGGCGCGCTTGGTCGCGGCGGAAGGCGGCATTTTCAAGTCAGCTGCGATGGTTGCACATGCGGCCGCGTTCGCTACCTAGGGCATCCAATGGCGCTGCCACCCCCCTCCGACCTCACTTCGCTCGACGCACGGGCGCGTGAGATTTTTCGCGAGATCGTCGAGTCGTATCTGACGACTGGCGAACCGGTGGGTTCGCGCACGCTGTCGAAACTGAGAGGCGTCGGGCTCTCGGCCGCCTCGATCCGCAACACCATGGCCGATTTGGCGGGCCTCGGGCTTCTCGAAGCGCCGCACGCGATGGCGGGGCGGCTGCCAACGCAACAGGGTCTGCGCTTCTTCGTTGATAGCTTGCTGCAACTCGGCGATGTGCCGCCCGACGAGAAGCGCGAGATCGACGCACGCATCGCCGCAGCTGGATCGAACCCGCAAGATGTGATGGGCGCCGCTTCTGATTTGCTCTCGGGCCTCGCCGGCGGCGCCGGATTGGTGGTGACTCCAGAGCGCGATGCGCCGGTGCGGCACGCCGAGATCGTCGGCATCGGGCCAGGGCAAGCGCTTCTGGTTTTGGTGTTCGAGGACAACCAGGTCGAGAACCGCATCATCAACGTTCCGGCGGATTTGCCGTCGGGGGCGCTCAGCGAAGCCGCGAACTATCTCAATGCGCGGTTCAAAGGCCGCACCCTGGCCGACGCGCGCGCCGCCGCCAGCGAAGCTCTGACCCACGATCGCGCTGCATTGGATAAGGCCGCTGCGGGTTTGGTGGAAAAAGGTCTGGTTGAGTGGTCCGGCGAGGATCCGACGTTGGGGCGCTCGCTGATCGTGCGCGGACGCGGGAACTTGCTCCAGGATCAGCAAGCCGTTGCCGATCTCGAACGGGCGCGAAAGCTGTTCGATGACCTGGAAAAGACCCGCGAACTCATCCAAGTGCTCGATTTGGCTAAAGCTGGCGACGCGGTGCGTGTCTACATCGGCTCGGAAAACCCACTATTTTCGCTCTCGGGGTCGAGTCTGATCGTCGCCCCCTATATGAACGCGGAACGGAAGGTCGTCGGAGCTTTGGGCGTGATCGGCCCTACCCGGCTGAACTATGCGCGGGTAATTCCCGTGGTGGATTACACGGCGCGTGTTGTCGGCCGGGTGCTCGACGGACGCAGTGAACGATGAGGATGGAATGACGGACGAAGCGAACCCCCAATTGGAACCGCAACCGGAAGCGACGACAGAGGGCGCGCCGGTCGATGTCGAAGCGCTTCAAGCCGAAGTGGCGAAGGCGCGTGACGATATGCTCCGCGCTTTGGCCGATGCCGAGAACACCCGCCGCCGCGCCGAGCGCCAGGCGGCGGAAGCTCGCGTCTATGCAATCGACCGGTTTGCCGCGGATCTGCTGCCCATCGCCGACACGCTCCACCGCGCATTGCAAACCGCGCCCCGCGATAGCGCAGACGATGCAATCGCCAATCTGATCACAGGCTTAGAGCTGACAGAGCGGGTGCTCGTCGAAGCGTTCGCACGCCACGGTCTGAAGCGCGTTGGCGCCAGGGGCGAGCCGTTCGATCCCAAATTCCACCAGGCCGTCGCACAAGCGCCAGGCGATCAGCCCGCAGGCTCCGTGCAGGAAGTCATGCAGCACGGCTACGTACTGGGCGACCGCACATTGCGCGCGGCGATGGTGCTGGTCTCGGCTGGACCTCCCGCAACGGCGGCGGTCCACAACGTGGACATCAAGGTCTAGCAGCCCCGTTTTCCTCGCGTCCTGGCGCGTTGCCAGCTATGCCAAACGCATCCATCGCTCTGCGGCGATGCGCGAAAAGGCTGAATTCCGCCCGAATTCCGCTTTGCGTCTGACATGACGGATCGTTAATCATATCCGTACGCGATTTTGAGGGGAGTACAGACACATGCGAGGGAAACTTTGGTTTGGCGCGGCTGCGGCTGCGCTGATGGCGTTCGGCTTGGCGCCGGCAGCCTCCGCGCAAACCGCCGACCAACCGGGCGACGCAACCACAACGGCAACGCTCACCGGCGACGCTGATGGCGAGGTCTCCCCTGCCGGCGATACCGATTGGTATCGTCTGCAAGTCGAAACCGGCCGCCGCTACAATATCGCGCTCGCCGGCATTCCGAATGCCGCGGGCGAGGCCGTCGATCCGATGCTCGCCATCTACGATGAGCAGGGCAACCAACTCGCATTCAACGACGACGCCAACGGCTCACTGAACTCAGCTTTGCGCTACGCGCCGCAGACCAGCGGCGTCGTTTACGTTGAAGCGCGCGCGTTCAGCAGCGAAGCGACCGGCGCCTATCGCCTCGGCGTTTCCTCTGACGTTGTGCCGCCGGATGATGCAGGCGGCGACGTCAGCACCCGCGCACGCGCTGCGGCCGGCCGCACCACGAACGGCAACATCGAATATGAAGGCGATATCGATTGGTATCGCTTCGCCGCACGCACCGGAAACCGCTATCGGATCACCCTTGATGGCGCCTCGGGCGAAGGTGGCCTCGGCGATCCAGCTCTCCGCGTCGTTGATCGCGAAGGCACTGAACTCGCCTCCAACGATGACGGCGAAGGCTCGCTGAACTCGGCGCTCGAATTCATCCCGGCGGCAAATGGCGACGTCTTCATCGAAGCGCGCGGCTACGCCGACGCTTATACAGGCCGCTACGCCCTCAACATCGCAGCCGAGCGCCTGCCGCGCGATAGCGTCGGCAACTCGGCCTCGACTGGCGGGCGCATCACGGCGGGCCGCACCATCGAAGGCTCGCTCGACTTCCCGAGCGATAGCGATTGGTATCGCATCCGCCTGACCGAAGGTCAGTCGTATCGCTTCGCGCTCGACGCAAGCGGCGAAAGCCCAATCGGCGACCCGTTGATCCGCCTGCGCGATGCAAGCGGTGCAGAACTCGCGGTCGATGATGACGGCGGTGATGGCCTCAACTCGTATCTCGAATTCACCGCGCCAACGACCGGCAATTACTACGTCGAAGCCAGCTCGTTCACCGGAGACGCCACCGGCGGCTACACGCTCGCCGCGCGCGCTGGCGACGTGCCCGCTGACACAAGCACCGACGCAAGCCTCAGCGCAGAAGGCGATTATCGCGAGGGCGTTCTTGCCCCCGCCGGTGATCGTGACTGGTACCGCCTGGAACTGGTCGAAGGCCAAGGCGTCCGCATCGGCATGCAAGCAACCGGCACGCCCGATAGCATCGGCGACCCGTTCCTGGCCCTTTACGGTTCAGACGGCGTTGAGCTGGCGCGTGACGACGATGGCGGCGACGGCCTTAACGCTTGGCTCGAATTCCAAGCGCCTGCCGCAGGCACATATTACGTCGAAGCGCGCGGCTTCACCGAAGACGCTACGGGGCGTTACGCCCTCAACCTCGTCGGCGGCGAAATCGGCAACAGCTACGACACTGCCGAAGCGCTGCTGCCGAACGGCGATCCGCGCACCAGCTTCATCGGCGCAGCCGGCGATGTGGATTGGTTTGCGATCGAGCTGGTCGAAGGCCGCCCCTATCGCTTCAATCTTGATGGCCTCGATGAAGGCGCGCTCGCTGATCCGATGCTGACGCTCTATGATTCCACCGGCACGCAAGTCGCCGCCGATGACGATGGTGGCCGCGGCTTCAACTCGTATCTCAGCTTCGCCTCACCGACGGGCGGCACGTACTTCGCTGCGGTCTCGTCGTTCGACGGCCAAAGCACCGGCCGTTACACGCTGCGCGCGATCGATACCGACGTTCCAGGCCACGCCTACACCGACGAATATCTTGATGCCGCCGACGACAGCCGCATCAGCAGCATCGAAATACCGTCAGACGTCGACGTCTTCCGCGTCACGCTCGAAGCTGGAGTCACCTACCAGATCGACGTCAGTGGCCATGGCGAAACGCCGTTGGCCGATCCGTTCCTCGCGGTGATCCAAGAAGGCGCTGGAATGGAAGAAGCGACGGCCGATGCCGCACTGGTCCGTGACGGCGGCCGCCGTGTCGCGTCGGACGATGACAGCGGCGATGGCATGGACGCGCGCCTGCGCTTCCGTCCGGAAACTGCTGGCGACTACCTCATTCAGGTCAGCGGTCTCTCAAACACGACCGGCGGCTACGAGGTGAAGATAGTGCGCCGGTGAGCGGAAACGCTTAAGGGGACGCATGCAGGGGCGGCGGCGCTGGACAAGAGCGCCGCCGCTTTTCTTTGTCTGAACGACCCCGCAAGCGTCGCCCTTCGACAAGCTCAGGGTGACGCGGACCAACGCAATTGAGCGTCAGCCTGAGCCTGTCGAAGGCGGCGTGCAGCGCGCGATTTGCGTCCGCTAGCTCAAATTGCTCGTCCGCTCGCCGCCTTGGCGTTCGAGCATCCAGCCGGGATATTCCGGGCGCAGCTTCGAAACTTCATCCAAGCGCTTCAGGTCATCGCTCGACAATTCAACGCCGGTGGCGGCGAGATTGTCATTGAGCTGCGCTTCGGTTTTCGCGCCAATAATGACGCTGGTGACGTGCTTTTGATGCAACAACCACGATAGCGCGATCTGCGCGACTGAAACGCCGCGCGCATCGCCGATCTCCTTCATCACATCGATGATGTCGTAGGCCTTCTCCTTATCGACCGGCGGAAAGTCGAAGGCGATGCGGCGTGAGCCATCGGTTGGCGCCGTCGCGCGCGTGTATTTGCCGGACAGGAAGCCGCCCGCGAGCGGGCTCCAGGGCAGAATGGCGAGGTTCTGATCCTTCGCCAGCGGCACGACTTCGCGCTCGAGGTCCCGCCCAGCGATCGTGTAATACATCTGCAGCGATTCAAACCGCGCGAACGCGTTACTATCAGAGACGCCGAGCGACTTGGCGATCTGCCAAGCGGAAAAGTTGCACAAGCCAATGTAGCGGACCTTGCCCGACTTCACGAGATCATCGAGCGCAGCCAGGGTCTCTTCCAGCGGCGTTACGTTATCGAAGGCGTGCACTTGGTAGAGATCGATATGGTCGATCTGCAGCCGCTTCAGGCTGGCGTCGATCGAATCCATGACGTGCTTGCGCGAGAGGCCCCACAAATTGGTGTTGTTGTAACGGCGCTGATCCTCCGGCGATTGCGCCGCGCCATAAGCGCCCATGCGGCCGAACACTTTGGTCGCCACCACAAGCTCATCACGCGGCAGGCCCTTGATCGCCTCCCCTGTCACCTGCTCCGACAAGCCGTTGGAATAGACATTCGCCGTGTCGATGAAGGTGACGCCCTTATCGAACGCGCCTTTGACCAGCTTGCTTGCGGCGTCTTGTTCGAGCGCGCCGATGGCTTTCCAAATGCCGTCGCCACCGAATGTCATGGTGCCGAGGCAGATTTCAGAAACGGCGAGGCCTGTACGGCCGAGTTTGCGATAGCGCATGGGAGGATCTCCGGAGCTAAGGATGCAACATAGGAACGTGGCGCCGCTTGGGGAGCAACGTCGAAACACTATTCGCCAACGGACCGCCGGCTTCCAGCCGGCATCTTTCTTCGCACCCTTTATGCAGCGCACGTGTTCACGACGAACAAGAATGCCGGCTGGGAAGCCGGCGGCCCTCTGATTTTAGCTCAACTCACGCCGTGCTGCCTGAACCACGCAAGCGCGCGCGCCCAGCCGTCAGCGGCGGCTTCCGCATTGTAGCTCTCACGATAGTCAGCGTGGAAGCCATGCTGCACGCCGGGATAGACGATGATGTCGGAACGCGTTGGATTGCCCGCGGCCGCGAGCGCGGCGCGGAAGCGTTCGACACCCTCAAGCGGAATGCCGTTGTCGTTCTGCGCATAAAGACCAAGCACTGGCGCTGCGATACTGGCGGCGACATCGAGCGGCCATGCGCGGTTTTCATCAGAGCCCCAACCTCCCGGCGCCGGGCGCACAACGCGGCCATACCAAGCAACGCCAGCCTTGATGTGGGTGAGTTGCGCCGCCGCCATCCACACCACCGTGCCGCCCCAGCAAAAACCAGTGATGCCGATATCGCCATTGGTGAAACGCTGCGCGCGCAGCCAATCGATCGCGCCGCTGGTGTCGCCCATCACCTGCTCATGGTTGGCGGTGGCGACGATTTCGCGGATCTGTGCAAAGTCAGTCATCGGCGCCGGATCGCCGGCGCGATCAAAATAGTCCGGCGCGATCGCGACATAGCCTTCGCGTGCAAAGCGGCGGCAGACATCCTTGATGTAATCATGGATGCCGAAAATCTCATTCACGACGATGACAGCGCCGTGACGCGCGCGCCTACTCGGCCGCGCGACATAAGCCGGCAATGAGTAACCGCCGGCGCCATTGATGTGCGCGTCCTCGGTGATGAGCTCATCACTAGGTGTGGTCACAGGGCTGGCGCATGACGAGACGGCCGCCGTCGCGTACCCTGCGAAGAAGAGCGATGCCGCCATGGTGCGGCGAGTCGGCGGGAAATTGCCTTCGGGCGTGTCGAGCTTCATCCGTTCGTCTCCTCGCTGGTCGCGCCCGGCGCGCGTCCTCTTGCGTGTGATCTGGAGCGGGGGCAGGTTTTCGGCCAGTAAATTATTCGGGGGCGGTTCGATGCGTTTTCTTGGCCTGGCTGCGTTCGCCGCGGCGCTTATAATTGCGGGACCGGCAATGGCCGCCGCCCTGCCCTTCAATCCGGAAGAAGCCACGCAAGCTTGGCTGGCGACGCTGGGTTCGGAAGCAACGGCGCGTTCTAACTCATACTTCGAAGGCGGTTACATCATCGATTTTGCCGGCACGGCGCTTTCGATCATCGTCGCCGGCTTGATGCTGGTGTTCGGCTGGGCGCGCGGCGTGCGCTCATGGATCGAGAAGACGCTGAAGTGGTTTCCGCTCGTCGCCTTCGGCACGTCGCTCTTTTACATCCTCGTATCCAGCGTGCTGACCTTCCCGTTCTCTTACTATGTCGGCTTCGTCCGCCAGCATCAGTTCAATCTCTCCACTCAAACCTTCCCTGAGTGGTTCAATGAACAACTGATCGGCTTGGCGCTCGGCCTCGCAATTGGCTCGATATTCCTCACGGTGCTCTATGTGATTATTCGCGCCGCACGGAATACGTGGTGGATATGGGGTTCTGTCGTCACCATCGCGTTCGCGGGCGTGATGAGCATGCTCTTCCCGGTCTACATCGCGCCGCTGTTCAACACGTCGCACCCAATGGAGCAAAGCGAACTCCGCGATAGTATTATCGCGCTCGCACAAGCCAACGGCGTCCCGGCGGACAACGTGTACGTCTATGATCGCTCACGCCAGACGAACTCGATCAGCGCCAATGTCTCAGGCTTCGGCCCGACCACGCGCATCTCACTCGCCGACACATTGCTCGAACGCACCAGTCCGGAAGCCGTACGCGCTGTGATGGCGCACGAGATCGGCCACTACGTGCTGAGGCACAATGTGTCGGGCATGATCTTCAGCTCGATCTTCATCTTGTTCAGTTTTGCCTTCGTGCATTTCACCTTCCGTTGGGCAGCGAAGAATGAGCGCTGGGGCATCCGCGATATTTCCGATCCGGCTGGGTTGCCGCTGGTCATGGTGCTGCTTGCGGCGGTTGGGCTCATTACCTCGCCGCTGCAGCGTAACCTCGTCTATTTCAACGAGCAGCAGGCCGACATGTTTGGCCTTAACGCCGCGCGCGAGCCTGATGGCTTTGCCGAAGCGTCGGTTTTGCTGAGCGAATATCGCAAAATGGAGCCGAGCGCGTTCGAGGAATGGTTCTTCTACGACCACCCGTCAGGCTGGAATCGCGTCCACAATGCGATGGTGTGGAAGGCCCACGAAATCGCCGCCGGCCGCTTGCCGAACACGCCCGGTGGGCCGCCGTCAGGCTGGGTCCCGGACTTCGTGCGTGAGCGCAACGCGGCTGCTGAGCCTACGCCGGCTCCGGCGGCTGAAGCGCCTGCGACGACGACGGAACAGTCACCCGCCGCACCGTCAAATTAAGCCGCCCGCCTTTCGGCAATAAGCGCGACGTGCCGTTCATGATGCGATCAACGCCATGATACGCGCGTCGCGCTGCGCCGCTCAGCATGCACACATCGCCTGACGCGAGCCGCACACTGCGCGTTCCATCGGAACGCAAGCTGCCGCCGATGCGAAACATCGCGGTGTCGCCGAGCGAGATCGACAGCACCGGCGCGTCCCACGCGTCTTCATCGCTATCGACGTGAAGCCCCATGCGCGCGTCGCCTTCGTACAGATTTACAAGGCACGCCTCCGGCGCCGCATCGTAGCCGCTGAGCTCGCTCCAAAGCTCAAGCACCTTAGGCGGCATCTCCGGCCAGGGCTTGCCGGTTTCAGGATGCAACGGCTGATAGCGATAGCCCTGCTCCTTATCGGTCACCCAACCCAGCGACCCGAAATTGGTCATCCGCACCCGCATCGGCTGGCCGGATTTTGGCATGCGAGGAATGTAGAGCGGCCCTCCCCGCATGCGCGCGAACACCTCATCGCGCAGCGCCTCTTGGGCGGCGCGGTCGAGCAGGCCTGGCCAAAGCCGGAAGCCGTCGAAGTCGGAGGCAGGGCGGGTCATCGCCATATGGCCTATCTAGGTATTCGGTTTCTTTTTTGTTCCGCCCGCCCCGAAGGTCCTGAACAGACGGCTCCTATTTCCCTGCGGCGAATGCGGATAGGTCTCCGGAAAGTCTTGCACCACGTAGGCGATACACCACATGAACCCGGAACGAAGCGGCTTGGTGCTTGGGACGAGGCGACAAGTCGTTTAATCGCTTGAACATATGGGCAGGACGCGCGCTTCGGGGACGCCAGTTTTTGGGTCCACTGTCCGGAACCGCGCCGCTGAAAAAAGGAACGAGGACTAAGCAATGGGCAAAGTGATCGGCATCGATTTGGGCACGACGAATTCGTGCGTCGCCGTCATGGAAGGCGGCCAACCAAAGGTCATCGCCAATTCCGAAGGCTCAAACACCACACCGTCAGTCGTGGCCTTCCGCGATGATGGCGAGCGCCTGATCGGCCTGACCGCACAGCGCCAAGCAGTGATGAATTCCGAACAAACCTATTACGCCGTGAAGCGCCTTATCGGCCGCTCCTTCGATGATCCGATCACGAAGAAAGACGTGGGCCTCGTCCCCTACAAGATCGTGAAGGGCCCGAACGGCGACGCTTGGATTCAGGGCCGCGACAAGCAATACGCGCCGTCAGAAATCTCCGCTTTCGTTCTGCAGAAGATGAAGCAGACGGCCGAAGATTATCTTGGTGAGCCGGTGACGCAGGCCGTCATCACGGTTCCCGCATACTTCAACGACGCACAGCGCCAAGCCACGAAGGACGCAGGCAAGATCGCCGGCCTCGAAGTGCTGCGCATCATCAACGAACCGACCGCGGCCGCGCTCGCTTACGGCCTCGATAAGGGCGAAACCAACAAGACCATCGCCGTGTACGACCTCGGCGGCGGCACGTTCGACGTCTCGATCCTCGAGATCGGCGACGGCGTCTTCGAAGTGCGCTCCACCAACGGCGACACGTTCCTGGGCGGCGAAGACTTCGACATCCGCATCGTCAACTACCTCGCGGACGAGTTCAAAAAGCAAACCGGCGTTGATCTGCGTCAACAAAAGGACGCGCTGCAGCGCCTGAAGGAAACCGCAGAACAAGCGAAGAAAGAGCTGTCGTCGCGCAGCGATTACGAAGTGAACATCCCGTTCATTACGCAAGATCCGGCGACCAAGAACCCGCTCCACCTGGTGATGAAAATCACCCGCGCGAAGTACGAAGCTCTGGTCGAAGACCTCGTCCAGCGCACCATCGCGCCGTGCAAAGCCGCGCTGAAAGATGCCGGCCTCTCGCCTTCCGACATCAAGGAAGTGGTGCTCGTCGGCGGCATGACCCGCATGCCGAAGATCCAGCAGGTGGTGAAAGAATTCTTTGGCCGCGAGCCGCACAGAGGCGTCAACCCAGATGAAGTCGTGGCCGTTGGCGCCGCGATCCAAGCCGGCGTTCTGCAAGGCGACGTGAAGAACGTCGTGCTGCTCGACGTCACCCCGCTCTCGCTCGGCATTGAAACGCTCGGCGGCGTGTTCACGCGCCTGATCGAACGCAACACCACGATCCCGACCAAGAAGAGCCAAATCTTCTCAACCGCGGAAGACAACCAAAACGCCGTCACCATCCGCGTCTTCCAAGGCGAACGTGAAATGGCGGCGGACAACAAGCTGCAAGGTCAATTCGATCTTGTTGGCATCCCGCCCTCCCCGCGTGGTCTGCCGCAGATTGAGGTTACGTTTGATATCGACGCGAACGGCATCATTTCCGTAGCGGCAAAGGACAAAGGCACCAACAAAGAACAGAGCATGCGCATCCAGGCGTCGGGCGGTCTCTCCGACGACGACATCAAGCGCATGGTCAAGGAAGCCGAAGAGCACGCAGGCGAAGACAAATCGCGCCGTGAGATGGTCGAGGCGCGCAACCAAGGCGAAGCCTTGATCCACGCCACCGAAAAGTCTCTGCAGGAAAACGGCGGGAAGATCCCCGCGCCGGATAAGGCCAGCATCGAAGCTGCGATCGCGGCGTTGAAGCAGGCGCTCGAAACCGAAGATACGGGCGAGATCGCGGCCAAGACCCAAACCCTTTTGCAGGCGTCGATGAAGATCGGCGAGGCCCTCTATGGCGGCCAAGGCGGCGGTGGTCCGGACGGCGGCGACGCCGGTGGTCCGGACAAAGAAGGTGTTGTCGACGCCGACTTCGAAGAAGTCGACGGCAACAGCAAAAAGAGCGCTTAAGCCCTGTCACGACACTGAGGTCGATTGATGCTGCGGCGCTATTCGCAAACTGAAATCGGGCGGCTCCCCTCCTTGCGAGGGAGCCGCCTCTTTCTCATCTCGGTGGCGCCATGAGTGCTGACCGCGATTATTACGAAGTGCTCGGCGTCGCCCGCGACGCTGACGCCGCGACGATCAAAACGTCCTTCCGCAAGCTCGCGATGAAGCTGCACCCGGACCAAAATCCGGGCTGCAAAGCTTCAGAAGAGAAGTTCAAAGAGCTCGGCGAAGCCTATTCGGCGCTCTCCGATCCTGAAAAGCGCGCCGCCTACGATCGCTACGGTAAAGCTGCCTTCCAAGGCAGCGGCCCCGGCGGCTTCCAAGGCGCGGGCGCCGCCGATTTCTCCGATCTCTTCAACGAGATCTTCGGCGGCGGCTTCGAGGACATGTTCACGCGCGGCGGCGGACGCGGTGGCGGCGCCCGCAACGGTCCGGCCCGCGGCGCCGATCTCCGCTACGATGTCGAGATCAGTCTCGAGCAAGCATTTCGCGGCAATGAGCGCGAAATCGTCGTGCCCCGCGCACAAGCCTGCGAGCCGTGCAAAGGCTCTGGCTCTGAAGGCAACGCACCGCTCGAAACCTGCACGACCTGCCAAGGCGCCGGCCAAGTGCGCGCCCAGCAAGGCATGTTCCGCATGGTGCGCACCTGCCCCGCCTGCCACGGCCGCGGCCAGTCGATCAAAACGCCGTGCCGCTCATGCGGCGGGCGCGGCCAAGTTCAAAAAGAACGCACGCTCTCGGTGAAAATTCCCGCTGGCGTCGAAGATGGCACGCGCATCCGGCTCTCCGGCGAAGGCGATGGCGGCGCACGCGGCGGTCCTGCAGGCGATCTCTATCTCTTCCTCTCGGTGAAGCCGCACGCCCTCTTCGAGCGCGAGGGCCCCGACCTCTACTGCCGCGCGCCTGCGCCGATGTGCAAAGCCGCGCTCGGCGGCGAGATGGAAATTCCGACTATCGACGGCGACCGCGCCAAGATCACCATTCCGGCAGGCGCGCAAACTGGCCGGCGCTTCCGCGTCAAAGGCAAAGGCATGACGCATCTGCGCGGCAAAGATCGCGGCGATCTTCACGTTGAGCTTCTGGTTGAAACGCCTGTGAACCTCACGGCGAAACAGAAGAAGCTGCTCGAAGAATTCGCCAGGGATTGCAGCGACGAAGCTCACCCGCAGACTCAAGGCTTCTTCGACAGCATGAAAAAATTCTTCGACGCCAACGCCCCGACGCGCTGAGCGCACCGCGTTAGGGCGCGCGCGGCGGCTATTTGCCGGAAGCGGACTATCGCTTTGCAGTGGGCACCAGCCGCTCCTTCGCCATCGTCAGCGCCCATTCGACTAGTTCAAGCGGAATGTCACGACGATAAGCCGTGAATGTCATTTGGTCGGTCTGGTCAGAATAGAAGACCTCCAAAACATCAGGCTCAGCCAGCGTATCGGTAACTTCGAAGTACATCCCGTCACGCTGAACATCGCTGCCGACAACAAATTCGAATTCTTGCCCTCGACATGAGAATGGCATGGCTCACTCCAACGATCAGACGACCCTGGTAGCATGAGTGGCAAGCGTCCGCGTCGGGCC
>Ga0163153_10000131_pt1 | contig 126577 bp, 120 predicted proteins | sample OliLakLV19MP6IB1_FD_148629 | JGI IMG/M metagenome (GOLD analysis project Ga0163153, IMG submission 148629) | Freshwater microbial mat bacterial communities from Lake Vanda, McMurdo Dry Valleys, Antarctica - Oligotrophic Lake LV.19.MP6.IB-1 | ecosystem: Environmental > Aquatic > Freshwater >... | reverse complement strand
CCCGCCGCCGCGAAACTCGCGCGCGCACGGCGACACCCCGCCCGCTGCCGCCGCGATCGCGGACAGGACCGCGGTCGCCAGCGCCTCCTGATTCCTCCGAGCCACCGCGATACCCCCGGCCCTCAGCACCTGCCGCCATCCTCGCGGCATTCGATCACGTCTGCCGCCAGTTCTGCACATGTGATCCGTCGGGCGCTTACGGGCTACCCGCCACCGCTCGGGAGGGCGAGCTTCGCGATGGTGAGCTTCGGCTTGATGAAGGGCTGAGGCGCTGTGCACGGATCGCAGACGTCGCCGTCGCGATCGATGCCGATGCGCGTGGCGGCTGCGGTCGGGACGACCGTGAAGGTGATCTCGTTGCCGGCACTGGCGCCTTGGCGGAGCGTCGTCGTGCTCAGGATCTCGGACATGCGATCCGATTGAAAGTTGCGGCTACCCAAACACGTACGCGTAGCCGCGCGCGTTGTCGTCGACGCAGCCCTTGGCGACGAGCCCGACGTCGCCGGTGTCGGCGAGCGCCGTCATGGCGGCGCGCAGCGTGGTCACGCGGCGGTGTTCTTGTTGGCGCCGTCGACGGTGAACTGCGTGCCGACGGCGGGATGCGTGTCGATCGGGAAGCACCTCAAGAATGCTTCGAGGTCTCCGCGTTCGGCGACTGCGCCGGAACCCCGGTCGTGCGGCTCGGGTCGGCGCCGGATGCCCCGTGGGTCCTCTCAGTCTGCCGGCGCCACGCGAACCTCGACCGCTTCGACCTCCACGCCGATCGCGCCGTGCGGGCTGAGGGCCCCCGAGACCGCTCGATGGTCCCGCGCTATGGCTCGGGGACGAACTCGTAGCTGCCGGAGTCGCACACCGCGGTGCCGACCCCCGCGACGTCGAGCCGCGCGACGCCGCGCTGATCGCCCGTCGGGCAATCGACGTCGTTGCCGGCGTCGATTGCCGGGTTGCCGGCCACCAGGGCATGGGTCTTGGTGGGTCCACCGTTGCTCTCCAGTCCTTTGATCTTGAGCTTGCCCGCGCCGCCCAGATCGCTGCTGCCGAGGCCGCAATCATCGCTGTCCTCGACGTTCCCGCCGCCCGAGGTGATGGTGCCGGCGCAGGTGGTCTTCTTGTTCTTGTGGAAGAGCGCGCTGGAGACCTCGACCGTCCCGCCGTTGTTGAAGATGCCGCCGCCCTCCTTCGCCTTGTTGTTCGCCAGGGTCGCGCTGACGAGCTCGACGCTGCTCACACTGTCCTCGACATTGATCGCGCCGCCCGTCGTCTTGGCCTTGTTGCCGCTGAAGGTGACGTTGGTTCCCTCGAACGTGCCTCCCTGCTCGAGGTTGATGCCACCGGCGTTGTTCTTCGCCGTGTTGTTGCTGATCGTCGTGCCAGTCGCGGTGGCATCGCCATCTTCGGCTTCCATGCCGCCGCCCTCATCGCCGGCCTTGTTCTTCTCGATCGTCGAGTCGGTGAGCACGACGGTCCCGCCGTCGCTGTCGATGCCGCCAGCGTCGTCGCCGGCTTCGTTCTTGCTGACGACGCTGTTGACGAGGGTGAGCGTCTCGAAGTCGCTGGCGATGCCGCCGCCGTCATCGGACGTCTTGTTGCTGGTCACGACGCAATCGGTCAGGGTCAGGGTGCCCTCGCTCCGGATCCCGCCGCCGCCGAACTCGCTGCCGAGATCGTCCTTCTTCCCCACCGCTCCCTTGCTGATCGTGAGGTCGGACATCGTCACGACCGTCCCGCTCTGCACGTGGAACACGCGATCCTTCTTGCCTTTGATGACGGTCGCTTTGGCGCCGGCGCCGACGATCGCGAGGTCGTCCGAGATGTCGAGGTCCCCGGTCGCTGCGGCATCTTCACCCGCACCGACGATCTTCAGCGTGTACTTGTTGGCCGGGAGATTGATGGTGTCGGTGCCCGCAGTAGCGTTGGCCTCCTGGATGGCAGCGCGCAACGAGCACACGCCGGCGGCAGTCGCGCAGACGCCGTCGATCGCCGCGTCGGGCGCGTCCTCCTTATCGTTGACGGTGAAGTCCACCGCGCCTGCCGGTGCGACCAGCGCGACGGCATAGGTCGAGAAATGACTCGCGACACCGTCAAAGCGCACGAAGGCCGGCTCGACACCGGGCGCAGCAGGCTGACCGTCGGGTCCGAGCAGCAGGACGTTCACGCAACCGTCCGCGGCCGGCGTTTGGGAACCAGTGCAGCGACTGATGCCCTGGTAGAGCGAGCCCAGGCTGTCGGCGCGGAGGGCCAGGGTCGCGGTCTGATCGGCAACCCCGGCTAGGAGCGCCGCCCGCGTCGCCGCGTCGATCTGCGCCAGGTCGACGGTGAATGTGAGCTGCGCGAGTTGGCCGAGCGTCGGGAGGTTGAAGGTAAACCGGTAACCCGCCACCGGGTCGATCGTGGCGGCTGCGCCCGCCGCCGTCGTCCCCGGCTCTGGCGCGCCGTTGCTCTGCCGCTCAATCGTGAACGGCACGGGCTGGTCGAACGCGCCGTCAGGCAGCACCACATGCATCGATGCCGTCCCGCCAAGGACCTCGATGTCGGTCTCACCGCCGGCCGTCACCGCGGTCACCGTGTTCGAACCGTTGGCGGTGATGTCGATGTGTCCGATCACGCTCGCGTCGCTCAGGTCGACGGTCGTCCCCGCCGTGTCGAGGTCAAGATCCCCGCTGATGCTCGTGATCGCGCCGAGGTCGACGACCGTGCCCGACGCGTTGCCGGTGATGTCGATACTCCCGATCGCACTAGCGAGGGAGCCGAGATCGATCGTCGTGGCATTGGTGTTCCCATCGATACTGATCGACCCGGTGGCAGACGTGAGGGAGCCGAGATCGACGGTGTCGGCGGCGGTGTTGCCGCTGATGCTGATGCCACCGATCGACGACGTGAGCGCGCCGAGATCGATCGTCGTGGCATTGGTGTTCCCATCGATGCTGATCGACCCGGTGGCGGACGTGAGCGACCCGATGTCGATCGTGGTCGCGCTGGTGTTGCCCTCGATCACGATGCCGCCGATCTCAGTGAGGTTCGGTAGGGAGATCGAGTCGCAGCCGACGACGTTCTGCACGATCAGATCGCCGGTGATCTCGGTCACCGTGGCGAGCTCCGGGGCGTCGCAGTCGGTCACGACCATGTCCTGGGGGACCACGCCGAGTTCCAGGCTGCGGAGCTGGTTGCCGCCGCCGATGAAGTTGGGCTCGATATCGCAGGGCGGCGCGGGGGCGATCGTGCAGGTGCCGGCGGTGCGCGCCCGGCCGATCGTGCCGCCGTCCGAAGCCCACAACACGTGGGTGCCATTGGCCTCGACGGCCGTGATGCTGTTGAGGCCGGCGTCGACGTAGGTCCGTTCGAGGTTTGTCGGCGGGCTGGAGCCGTTGAGCTGGGCGCGCCCAATCATCTTGTCGGGCGCGTCGGTCCAGTAGATGTGGGTGGCGTTGACGTCGACGTCAAACGGCGCCTGGTCGAGCCCCACCGTGTTGATCCCAGTGATGAGGTCCTTGTTCCGATTGCCTCCGTCGAGGTCGGCGCGAGCGATCGTGCCGGCGACGACGCGCGTCCAGTAGATGTGAGTGGCATTGACCGCGAGGCCGGAGATGCCGCCGTCGCCGGTTCCAGTGGCCCCTGCCGGGATCCAGTCAAAATTGACGTCACACGGCGGCGACTCAAAGACGATCGAACACGTTCCCGCGATCCGCGCACGACCGATCGAGTTGTTGTTGTCGTCGGTCCAGAAGAGGTGCGTGGCGTTGGCCTCGATCTCCTTGATGGAGTGCGCATTCGACCGCAGCGTGATAAAGGCCGAATCGAGGTTCGTGCCATCGATGTCGGTGCGGGTGATCGCGTGGGGGTCCGCTATCGACTTGAAGTAGATGTGGTCCGCATCAACGGCCAGCGATCCGGCAAATTGGCCGACGACGATGTTCGTCGGGCTTGTGCCGTCGATATTGGCGCGCCACACGCCGTTGTTGCCGCCGTAGTAGATGAACGGGTCCGCGGCGGCCGCGGCCGCAACCGCGAGGGTTGCGCCGATGACCGCTGCAGCGAGCAATGAGGGGCGGGATCGCATGGGAGCACTCTCCGCTTATAAGTAGAACAACAAGTATATCCAAATCGGGAGATTGTCCAGTTTGGTGAACGGTGAACCTGGTGAAGCCCGTTTTTCAGCCAAGTTCCCGAGGAAATCGACTGCCTTCGCTCCTCAATACGTCATTAACCCACCTTCACTCCTCGCTGGTTTGCGTTCAGGCCGTCACCAGGTCGAGAACAACCGTACGGGTCGGTTGGTCCATCGCCCTGCTGCCCGAGGCTCAGGGCCAGCCGGGCATCGCCGATGTCGCGCAGCCTGTTCCTACGATCCTTGGCGAGGCAGTGCGAGAGCAGTTCGCGGACTCGACACGGGGTCGCTGTCGGGAGCGCCGACCATTCCGGTTCCCGGTGGAGGATGGCCCCGAGTGAATCGGTGACGGTCTCGCCCGGGAACGGACCCGCCCCCGTCAACATCTCGTAGAGCACACAGCCGAATGAAAAGATGTCGGAGCGCTTGTCGACGGGCTTGCCGCGGGCCTGCTCGGGGCTCATGTAGCCAGCAGAGCTGGTGCGATTCGGCGCCGCCAGGGGTGGCGAATCGCACCAACGGCACGGGGACGTGCGCACCTGAGTCGCCATCCAGATTATGTAAATTGGCCCCTCATGCGGCCTACCCGCCCAGCCATCTGCTGACGCAAGACCGCCGTGCGCTCCACAGCCGCGGCTGTCACCGGCAGCCCAACGTCCCCGAGTCCTCGCTTCGCCTTCATCGCGTCCTCCTCTCCACCGCACGCGCCAGCGCACGGAACTCCCCTGCCGCCGCCGAGCTGCGCGCGAACTCGCCCACCGTGAGCCCGTCGATCGCCGAAGTCGCGACCACGACGCGCTGGCCGATGGCCGGCAGCACCGGCTCGCCGATGCCCCGGAGCGCGCCCAGCAGCTCGCGCCCGAGCGCGGTAGCCGTCGCCCGCGACGGGATCAGCCCGATGCGGGGTCGCCCGCCTGTCCGCGACTCGCGCACCAGCCGCACCGCCTCGCGCGTCGCCAGGAGGTCAAGCGGCGACGGCCCGGACGGGATGAGCACGAGGTCGGCGACCAGGCCGGCGTCCGTGAAGCCGGGCGGCGCGTCGATCAGCACATGATCGGCGGCGCTCAAGGCCGCGTCGACGCGAGCCTTGAAGGATACCGGGTCGCTGGCGTCGGCCGTCTCGACGATGCTCGAGAGCACGCCCGAGCCGAGCCCGGCCCACGACGCGAGCGAGCGCTGCGGGTCGCAGTCCAGCACGACAACCCGCCGCCCGAGCGCGATCAGCTCCCCGGCGAGGTTCGCCACGATCGAGGTCGCGCCGACGCCGCCCTTGAGCTTGCAGGCCGCGATCACGGCCTACCCGCACGCCGGCGCTGTCGACGGGGTCGTCATGCGCGACTGGCTGAGCGCTGCCTTCATCGGCGCGGGCAGGGTGCAGAACCAGGTCGTCGAGGGCACCCTGGTGCAGGCCTACCCGGGTGTGAACCCCTTTCCCTGCCCGGTCGCACCGTGACCGCTGCCCGCATGCAGACGAGACGACTCGGCAGGAACGGCACGCAGGTTTCGGCGATCGGGACGTTCGGTTCTGAGGACGATCAGCCGACGTAGAGCCGACGAAGCCCCTCCTCCCTCGCGGCAGTTGCGAGCCGATCGTCGCCACAGACGAACGTTGCAGCGAGGCCGGTCTCGCGCGCCAGCCAGACCGCGGAGGCGAGCTGCACCGCGTCGTACGCTCGCAGAGGATGCCGCCAGACCAGGTCCGCAGCGAGGTCGAGAACGTCGCGGCTTGCCGCGACGACGTGCATCTCGGCGAGGTCGGCGGCGACCCGCCGGGCGTGGGTCTTCGCGGTCGCCTCGGGGAGGTCGCCCGCGCGGGCGCGCCGCGCGAGGGCGGACGGAACCTCGGCCGACGAGAGGATCGACGCGCCGAGACGGCGCCTACCGCTCAGCAGCCGCCGGATCTGCTCCGTGCCGGGCTCCTTCACGTAGCGCTTCACCAGTGCGCTTGCATCGAGGAAGTAGATCAATCTCGGTCCTCGAGCAGGGTCTCGGCAACAGACCGACCGCGCCGCTTCATCGGCGTGACGTCCGCGAGACCCCGGCCGCGCGGCAGCGTGAGCACCCCGCGCTCTGCCAGCCGTGCGAGCCGCTGCTCGGTGGTGAGGCGCTCCGGGTCGATGCGCGAGATCTCGGCGATCGGCCGGCCGCGATCGGTCACGATCAGCCGAGCGCCGGCCTGCACGCGCCGCAGGCACTCGCTAGTACGATTCTTGAGGTCGCGTACCGAGACGTCCATGCGCGATGTAGCTACCATGGCTACAACGATGGAGCGAGCCCCCGGTGCGGACGGTCTCGCCGGTGACGGCCACGGCGATCTCGTCCTCCCGGGGCGTCATGAGCGCGAGCCACCGCCTCGAACGTCCGCCACATGGCGTGCTCGGCTGTCCGAACCTGAGCGCCGACGGACGCAGCGACATCGGCGGCACCGGCTGCGTCGTCGCCGCAGAGCGCGGTCGTGGCACGTTCGCCGCGGCGCTCGGCAGTGATGACTGGAAGCGCTTGCAGGTCTCCGATAAGCGGGTGGCGAAGGACGCTCGTCTGCTGCGCTCGGTCGAGTCCGGACACACCAACGTCGACGAGATGGGCGAGCTCGTGGTCGCGCTCGGCGGCAGCGCCGAGCCGGTGCTGATGGACAGCCAGGCCAAGTACGCCGTCCTCGCCGCCGGCTACGGCGAGCTGCTGTTCCGCCTGCTGTCGTCGGCGAAGCCCGACTACCGCGAGCGCATCTGGGATCAGGCCGCGGGGGCGATCGTGGTCGAGGAGGCCGGCGGCACGGTCACCGACCTCGACGGCAAGACCCTCGACTTCTCGCGCGGCCGCACCCTCGCCGCCAACCGCGGCGTCGTCGCCTCGAACGGCACCCTGCACGAAGCCGCCCTCGCAGCCCTGGCTCGGATCGGGGGCTGAATCTGAGCATCGCCTGGTAGTCGGTGTCGTCGTCACGCTGTACCTGGCATTCTTCCTGATTCGCGACGGCGACGAGCTGGCGCACGCCGCGGAGCGCGCGATCCCGCTGGCGGCCGAGCACAAGCAGGAGCTGTTCGGCAAGTTCGCCACCGTGATCCGCGCCACCGTCAAGGGGAACCTGCTGGTGGCAGTCATCCAGGGCATGCTCGGCGTTCTGGCTTCTGGGCGTCAGGGGCGCCCTGCTCTGGGGGGTTCTGATGGCCTTCCTGTCGCTGCTGCCGGCCGTGGGCGCCGCCCTCGTCTGGCTGCCCGTGGCGATCTATTTCTTTCTCGCCGGTGAGGTGTGGCAGGGCGTCGCGCTGGTGGCCTGGGGCGTGCTCGTGGTCGGTCTCGTCGACAACGTGCTGCGGCCGGTGCTGGTGGGCAAGGATGTTCTTCGCGGTGTGGCACATCTTCACCGCGGTGCGGAACCCGCCCACGACCTAGAACCGTGACCCGAGGCGCGCTGCGTCGACCGGCTCATCCTGCGAACAGCAGGTGCACGGCGCCAGCCCAGGCCGCCAGCGCGACCAGGATCAACCCCGGGATCACGCGCACGGCGAAGGAGCTCCGTCCGCTGGTCTGGGCGAAGATCATCTTGCTGATCGTGTTGGTCGAGAGCCCCGCAAGGATGGGAATGACGGTATCTGCCGCCGCCATCTTCCCCGATGCCACGAGCGACGCGATCGAGATGGCGGCCGAATGCGTGTCGACGAAACCCGCGGCGCCGGCGGCCAGGATCACGCCGGCCTCGCCGAACCACTCCCGGAGCGCCGCAGACGCGACGAGGATCGCGGACAGAGTCATGGCAAACTTCAAGGCCGTCGCGAGGCTGAAGGCCTGTCCGGACTGCGACTGCTCCTCGACCTCCTGCCGGAGAGCGCGCAGGGTGAACACCGCTCCATAGACGGCAGCAGCCGTGCCCGCGCAGAGCAGCGGGATCGACAGCGCGCGAACCGTACTCACGCTGGTGGCCGCGAGAACCGTGGCCATCTGCACGATCGTGGCGAGCGTCGACAGGACCGCGCCCGCGACCGCTGCCGGCAGAACGCTCGGCGTCCTGACCGCGCGCGCACCCATCGCGCCGATCGTCGCGATGCTGGAGATGAAGCCCGCTGCGAGGCCTGCGATCGGCAGCCCGAAACGCGCCCCGAGCGCGCGAACGGCGACGTAGCCGGCCGCACTGATGGCCATGACGAGAATGACGATGATCCAGATCGCGTGCGGGTTGAGCGCGCCGAACGGTCCCATCGCCCGATTCGGCAGCAGCGGCAGCACGACGAGCGTGGCGCCCGCAAAGATCAAGGCGTCCCGGCCTTCCCCTTCGGTGAGCACCGAGCGTACGAAGTGGTGCAACGGAGCGCGAGCGGCGAGGAGAGTCGCCACGGCGACGGCGAGACCGGCCGCCAGCGCCGGCTGCCGCACCGAGAGCCCGCCGAGGAGCACCGTCAAGATCAGCGTGATCTCCGTCGTCAGCCCGGGGTCGTCGCCGCGGGATCGCCAGTAGGCGAGAGCGGTCAGGACGGTCACGCCGGCCGTCAGCACTGCCAGCATGATCTCGCCACCGACGATGAAGCTGATCGCCCCCGCCAGCGACGCGACGGAGAACGTTCGCAATCCCGCCGGGGAGCGCGATGGTCCCTCGCCTTTGCGGCGCTCCCGCTCGGCACCGATCAACAGGCCGATCCCGAGTGCCGTGGCAAGGTTCAGGATCACGGGATCGAAGATGAGCCTGTCCTCCCCGGTTCAGCCGATACGGCCAACCGTGGCCCACCCCGACACCCCGCGTCCACGAAGCTCGCGGACGGATGGGCCGGACGAAACCTCATGATCGAGGATAGGTCCGATGCCACGGCAGCAGCAACCCCGAGGCGGTGATCCTGCAACCCGCATCGTCCGGTGCTTGACGGGCTCGACCTCCGCGGCGTCGCGCTCAGCGCAGGGGCGTCTTCCGGACGATGCACAGCAGGCGCTCGCGCAGCTCGTCGCGCGACGCCTTCCTCCCGCCCGCGATCCAGTGCGCGAGATGTCTGGTCAGCCAATACGATTGGCCAAGTTCACAACGTGATGTAGCGCAACCCGAGGGGCTTGCTCGTGCCACTCTGGACTATGCGCGCAGTGTCACCGCCCAATTGCAATCAGCTCGTCCGGGGCACGACGAGCAGGATCCCGCCAGCCACGATCGCGCCCACGCCAGCCCAGACGGGCACATTGACCGTCTCCTTGTCCTTCACCGACAGCTCCAACGAGCCTATTGTCGCCTCGTGAGTCTCCTTCGTGTAGCTGAAGCTGCCGTACGCCAAGCCAAGAATACCGATCGCAATCAGCACGATCGAGGCACGGCATCAATGGAGACGCTCAGGTGAGCGCATCCTTGACCTTGTCGACGGCCTTCTCGACCTTCTGCTTGATGTTTCCGACGACTTGGTCGGTCTTACCCTCCCGCTTGAGCTTCTTGTCGCCGGACAGAGCCCCGGCGGCTTCCTTCACCCGTCCCTTAAGTTCATCAGACTTGCCGCTTGCCATTGGTCGATCCTCCTATTTTTCAGTGGGCGTCTGAAGCAACAACGATGCCCCGACTGGCATCCGCCATGCGCAGCATCTCGAGACGTTTCTCGAACTCAGGGTTCCCACGACCGAGAATCGCAATCGGCGGCCTTGGTCAGTCGCTGGAAGGACCCTTGGGCAGCCGCGGATGACGCGCAGAGGCGGGTCACTGCGGCACCCAACAGTTTGCCCGGTACACCGTAACTTGAGAGGCGGAGTGCATGGCGGGCACACGCGGGACCACGCGGCAGGGACAGTTCGAAGGTTTCTGGGGCAGACCGCTTCCCGAGCTGCTGGCGGCCCTGCAGACAACTCCCGTCGGCCTGACGTCGAACGAAGCGCCGCGGCGGCTCCGTCTCTACGGTCCCAACGCGCTCGTGCAGGAGTCGCGCTTTCAGGCCTTGATCGGGTTCCTCCGCTTCTTCGCCAATCCCCTCGTCCTCGTGCTTCTCGTGGCCAGCGTGATCTCCATCGCGCTGAGCGATCGGGTCGGCGGGCTGATCATCATTGCGATGGTCCTGCTGAGCGAATTGCTGAACTTCTTCATGGACTCGTCGTGTTCGTCATCCGGACCGCGGGCAACCCCTTCAAGAGCGGGCCCGGCTGGCCGCTGCTGGCGGCCGTGCTGAGCGTGGTGACCGCCGCGATCGCGCTACCGTATGGCCCGCGGCGAGATCCGCTGGGGTTCACCCCGTTGCCGCTAGCGCTCTTGGGGACGATTCGCGCTTCTGACCGTCACGTACCTCGCGCTCGTTCAAGTGGTGAAGACCTGGTTCTATCGAAGACACGCGCTGCTCTGACCAACGGCATGGCTGGGACTCGTGCGCGCTCGGCGCCGACTCCGCCCATCGATGCTCGCACGGGGCCTCGCGGGCGCATCAAACCGAGAACACGCGGACGAAGACGAGCATCGTAGGGCGGGGTTCGGTTGGACCGAGATAGCTACCTGCAATGGGCGGCACCGTCTCCGGATGGCGGGCGACGGCAACCTCGATGTGCGCGCTCCCCATTACGACGCCAGCCGTGGGGTCGAAACCCTTCCAGCCCGGTCCTGGGAGGTACACCTCCACCCACGCGTGGGTCGAGCCGGCGCCGGCTTCGCTCGCATAGCTCGTGTGGTATCCGCTGACGAAGCGACTCGCGAGTCCCATATGGCGGCAGGCGTCCAGGAAGAGGGCGGCGAAGTCGCGACAAGAGCCGATTCCGCGCGACAGCGTCTGCGCTGGAGACTGCACGCCCGGCTCCTCGCGTGCCTGGTAGCGGAAGTCTTGGCAGATGGCGCGGTTGAGCTGGTCGAGCAGGACGAACGTCTCGACCTTGCGCGACCCCAACGAAAGCCCCTGCAACCAACGATCGACGAGCGCGCGGTCATCTGGCCACGCCATCGAGAGCAGCGGCGCCAGATCGGCACCTTCCTCCGGGCGGTACGTGAAGGGATGAACGGCCGCATGGTCCTCGATGAGGAAATCAAGTGGTTCCTCGTCGTAGTGCTCGATGACCACCTAGCTCGCGACGCGGAGCGACGCGGCGGACGCCGTGAAACTCGCTACCGCCACGGAGTTGTCGAACGCGTCGCGCTGCCAGCGGATGCGGTGCGCAGGCGAGATCTCGAGCATCGAGGACGCGATGCGCAGGCCGTGAATCTCGCGCGGCCGCAGCAGCAGGCGGTGCGGGAGGGGCGTCACCTCCGAGCCGAAGTGATATTCCGTCAAATGGTCGATCTGTAGTCTACGCACGCGCGCTGCCGCCCGACGGCGCAGAGCGAAGCGATGCTGCGCCGGAACTCCTTGGTAGGTTTCGCTGCGGTGAGCGTTGTGGACGAGGCCCGAGGCGTTCGAGGCCACGTCGTCGAGCGTGAACTCGCCCGCGACGCCGTGATCTTCTCGATCGCGCGCTCGAGCGACATCACCTTGCGCTCCCGGGTCCAGCGCCGAAGGAAGGAGGACGTGAAGGCGTTGGTGGGTCAGAGCGTCAGGTGGCAGTCGCATCGGAGCGAAGCCAATTCCGAGTGGCGCGAATGGGAGACTCGAGGAACGCCGCCAGACGCCAGCGTGACGAGCGCAACTCTGGGCACGACCTGTGCATCGCCGCGGAAAGATGCGGAAGAGCATCGACTGCGAGCAGAAATCCGCTGAGCCGGCCGAGGGCCACGCAACCACGCGAGGTGAGGGTTGGGACCTGCCGAAGCACATGCGAACGAGGACGTGAGTGCTGGCGGCCACAGAGCCGCGGCTGATCCGTCCGTATCGCGATCTGGCAATGCTCGAGGCACAACGGGCGCTCTCGCGCACCCTCCAGCGCACCGCGCTCGTCGGCTTCGGCATGGTGATGGGAACCGGAGCGTGGTTCGCAGCGGCGGCATGGTTCGTTCTGCTGATTTCCCCCGACGCGAATCTCACCCTGCACCTCGCTGCGTTCGCGTTGCTGAATGCGGCGGTCGCGGTTGGGCTCGTCGCTGCTCGACGTGTCCAGCGTGACAAGGGAGCCATGAAAGGACCTCGCGTCATTCGCGCGAAGGGAAGCAGCCATGGACGAGACCGACTTCGCCGAACAGCGTGAGGAGCTCCCGCAAAGGATCGAGCGGGACGAGGAAGGAGTCCGTGTCGCGATGCACGAGCTCACGCGTGCGGTCGGAGTCAAGCTCGACGTCCGCGTGTACAAAGGAGAGAGAGCCATGTCGCCGAGGACAGCAAGGAAACCTTCGAAGGCGGTGAAAGCGCCTCGTCGGGCGCATAAAGCAATGACGCGCGAGGCGCGGAGCGCGTATGCCGAGATCGAGCAAGCTGTCAAGCACTTGGAGAAATCGATCGGTGAGATCCAGCAGGGCGTGCGCAAGGCGGAGCGGAAGTTCGAGGCCGAAGCGCGCGCGCGGATTCGCACGTTGCGCAAGGATGCGCGTGCCCAATTGACCCGTTCTGAAAGCGAAGCAGCGCGAGGCTGCCGGCGCCTTGAAGCGCGTGTCCGCAGCCGCCGGCGGTTCGTGGTCGGACATCAAGCACACGGTCGACTCGGTTCTCGTGGATGTCCGTGCGGCCGCCGCCGCAGCCGTCAAGCGCTTTCGTGCCGCACTGGGCTGAGATTCGTGCGTTCGGTGTGGCCGTCACGACGGCGAGGGCAAGGTCTGACGAGCCGCTCGTCTTGCGATGATGTTGCTTGGCGCGGTCGATCAACAGTCCGGCTAAGAAGGCGCGTCACGAACGCGCCGGGCAGGCGTCACGGCGTTCCCTCACTCGACCGCAGAAAGCTTGCCTTCAAGGCCCGGGCGCGATACCCGGGCTCGGAGACGAGGATGGGGCCCCATTCATCGGGGAATGTCGAACTAGGGCGAATTTGACAGGGCCGTTCCAGATCAGACAAAGAAGTTCGATCTGGCCCGCTCGCGGGAAATCAGAGAGGAGTGCGCAATGAATATCTTGGTTCTGCTGATTGTCCTTCTGTTGCTGTTCGGTGGAGGCGGTTTCTACGTCGGTGGCCCGTATGTGGGGGGTAGCCTTGGCGGACTCATCCTCCTCGTACTGATTGTCATGTTGTTGACAGGTAGACTGGGGGGGAGGAATTGAGTACGGTGCAAGGTTTGCCGGCCGCGACAGTCGGCTCGCGCGTGCCGGGGACGTGCTGCCAACTGAGGCGCCGTTGAGCGCCTATCCGCCGCCGGCGGTTCGTGGCCGTACATCAAGCACATGGTCGACTTCGCGTGCACGTCCATGCCAAGGAACTTCACGGTCCCCTCCTTTCGGGTCGAGCATCGAAGCCGGCTCGACCGGTTGCAACACACATGGACCCGGGCCCAAGGGCTCGAGGCCGTCAAGCGCATCGTGAACGCGCAACGTATGTCGGCTCGAAGAGGAGAGGGCCGATTCGCTCTCCGTCAAGAGCATCTCGGCCCATCACGGCATCTATCCGCGGATGCCGCCGGCTTCCACATCGGTACGCAGTCGTCATCGACCAGGCAATGATACTGTTGCCCTGTTTCACCGGACCGTGGGTTCGGCTTCGTGGAGGCGTTCGTCTCGCGGAACCGTCGCGAGCCGCAGGTGTATGTCGACGTCGCCCGCGTGCTCGGCCGCGAGCGCGGTCTCGATGCCGCGCAGCAGGGCGTCCGGGGTTGAGCGAGATGCTGTCGATGCCGCGCTCGACCAGGAAGCGCATGAACTCGGGATAGTCGGTGGGCGCCTGGCCGCAGATGCCGATCTTGCGACCCGCGCGATGCGCCTCCTCGATCACCGAGCCGACCATCGACAGCACCGCGGGATCGCGCTCGTCGAACACCGGCGCGACCAGCTCGGAGTCGCGGTCGACGCCGAGGCAGCACGTTCGACGGGATCTCGCACACGACGTAGACCGCGAGGCCGTTCGCGCCGCGGCGCAGGCCCTCGTGCGCCATCGCGGCGAGCGCGCGCCGCGCTCAGCCACTCCGACAGTCCGACTTCGGTCTTGACGTCGGCTGCGCAGGCCTCGGCGAGGATCGCCGCCGTCTCGACGCTGCGCAGGAACGGTGACGAGAAGACGTGCGCGATCGGTTCGCCGTGCAGCCGGCTCGCGAGCGCGCGCACCTGCTCGGTGCCGCCCGGCGCGAGCGGCGGATCGTGCGGTCGCGCAGCGGCGATGCTCCACTCCGGGTCGCACCTGCCTGGTCACCAGCTCGCTGAAGATCGAGCCCACCCTCGACAGCGAGGTGACGGCGTCGGGGCCGCTCGAGGGTACCATCGGCTGCGCACTCCAGTCGCTGCCAGCTCAGGTTCGAAGCGGCCGGGACGCTGTGAGAGGTGAGCACGAAGCAGCTCGCCGCCGGCGGCGACGAGGAGCGTCTCGGGAGACCAATGACCACCCGGACCGCCGAACTGGACGGGCACCGCGGTCTCCAGCGTCACCGCACCCTCACAGTCCAGCAGGACCGCCCCGGCGTCCGTCCCGCGCGCACGCACGTCGTAGTGGTGCAGATAGGGCTCCATCAGAGCGCTTCCGATCGCTGCAGCAAGCGTGCGAGGTGGCGAAGGCAATCGGTCTCGCTCAGCAGCCCGACCAGTCGCTGCTCGCCCTCGACGACCGGCAGGCAGCCGATGCGCTCGCGCAGCATCAGGTCGACGGCGGCGCCGAGGTCCGCGTCCGGATGCGCGTGCAGGACCTGGAGGGTCATCACGCGGCGCACGGGGATCTTCGCAAACCGCGCCTGCTCGGACCCCGGTTCGACCCCGACCGCCGCGGAGATACCGGCGCGGAACAGGTCGCGCTGGGTCACGATGCCGACCAGGCGCTGCCCGGACACGACGGGCAGATGCCGGATGACCCCTTCGCGCATGAGCTCTTCCGCGACGTCGATGTGTTCGGCCTCGTCGACCGTCCGCACCTCGGTCTGCATCAGCTCGCGTACCCGCATGAGCGCTCGACCTGCAGCTGGCGTACCAGGCTCCGGCCGCGCCGTGCGCCACGACGTCTGCTGGGTGCGGGCGCGCAACGCACGGCTCGTGCGCCGACGCAGTCTCACGAACGGGAACGAACCGCATAGCGATTCCGTCGTTTGCGAAGCCGGCCGGCGGCCGACGTGGACGCGTCAGCGGGTCGCGGCGCCTCGTATGCTCCCGTCGTGCGCTCGCGCTTCGGGCGGCGGCACGACCACCACCGGCATGCCCGCCTGCAACGCGACCCGTCGCGCCACGCTGCCGAGGAACATTGCCCGCCATCCCGTGCGACCATGCGTGGTCAGCACGAGCAGGCTGCCGGCCTCCTCGTCCGCGCGAGCGGTGATCGACTCGGCCGCCGAGCCGATGACGACCTCGATCTTGACGGCGACGCCCGCACTGCGCTGCTTGATCCGGTCGGCGAGACCGTCGAGGTACGCGCGCGCACCGTCCCGCAGCACCTCGAGCACGGCTTGATCGTCGACGAAGGTGCCGCTCAACGGGTCGCTGGCGAAGGCCAGACCGACCATCTCGACAACGCGCAGGAGAACGATCGGCACGCCGAGGGTACATGCGAGCTCCTCGGCCACCGGCAGGCCCATCTCGGCGAGGGGCGAGCCGTCGAGCGGCACCACCAGACGCTGCACGCCCAGCGGCGCGGCGGGTCTCGTCACCGCCGGCCGGAGCAGGAGCAACGGCGTCGTCGTCGCGTGCAGCACCGCCTCGGCGACGCTGCCGTGCAGCCAGCGGCCGATCCCCGAGCGGCCGTGCGTCGCCAGCGCGATGAGATCCGCGTGGACGCGCTCGGCGGAGCCGACGATCTCGGGGCCGGCCTCTCCCACCACGAGCTCCGTCCGTACGCCATGCGATGGATCCGGCACGCGCTGCGCGACCTCGTCGAGGTAGGCGCGCGCCGCGCGCTGCTGCTGCGCGACCACCTCGTCGACCGCCGGCCCGCGGTCCGTCGCCTGCACCGTGCCGGGTACCTGCGTCACGTGTAGCAGGACGATCTCGGCGCCCAGACGCGAGGCGAGCATCGTCACCGTCGGAAGGATGCTCTCCGCCAGCGCAGAGCCGTCGAGCCCGACCAGGATCCGTTGCATCATCAATCCTCTTTTGTTTCGCCCGTTCGCTCGGTAGACCTCGGAGTGGCAGGAGCTCGCGAGCCTCCTGCTCGGTGGCTCGCGTCTTGCAAATTCAACACCCTGAGCATGCGCTTCCTTGATCCGACTCGCCAGCGCGACTGCTGCACACGGCACCGTCAACGACCGAGCATGATCGAGGTGAGCTAGCGATGTACTGCCGGGTCATCGCATGCGATTTCGACGGTACCGGGGCGGCGGACGGGAAGCTTGCGCCCGAGGTCGCGTCGTCACTGCACCGTGCGCGCCTGGCGGGGATCATCACCTTGCTCGTCACCGGCCGCGTGCTCGAGGACTTCCGCGTGGCGCTGGTCGACTTCTCCGCCTTCGACGCCGTCGTCGCGGAGAACGGCGCCGTGATCTGGTTCCCCGAGCGCGAGCTCAACATCGAGCTCGGCCCCACCCCACCCGAGCACTTCCTCGGCCGCCTGCGTGCCGCGGGAATTCCATTCAAGGCAGGAGCGGTGGTGATCGGAACGTGGGAAGGCCACGCCACGCAATCGCTGGCCCTGATCCGCGAGTCGGGCCTCGATCTGCAGCTGGTCTTCAATCGAGCGGCGCTGATGCTGCTCCCATCCGGCGTCGACAAGGCGGTCGGGGTGCGCCGCGCCCTGCTGGAGCTCGGGCGCTCCGAGCGCAACATGATCGCCTTCGGCGACGCGGAGAACGACCTGCCGCTGTTCGCGCTCGCCGAGCTGGCGGTCGCGGCGCGCGATTCCGTGCCGGCGGTCGCGGCGATCGCGGACGAGCAGCTCTCGCGACCGGGTGCGGAGGGCGTCGCGCACTACGTCGACACGGTCGTCGACGCGGGCTGCCGCGCGCCGAGCCCGGCGCGCCGGCGGATCGCCCTGGGCCGCGCCAGCGACGGGACGGTCGTGTCGCTGCCGCTCGGCGAGCGCAACGTGCTGGTGAGCGGCGATCCCCGGACGGGAAAGTCGTGGCTCGCCGGACTGGTCGCGGAGCGGCTGCTCGAGGCAGGGTATCGCTTCTGCATCCTCGATCCGGAAGGCGATCACCACAGCCTGGCCGAGCGGACGGGCTGCGCGCTGCTCGGACAGCTTCTCCACCTCCCCAAGCCACGCGACCTTCCCACCGTGCTGGCGGACCTGCAGACGAGCCTCGTCGTGAGCCTCACCAGCCTCTTGCAAGACGCGAAGGTCGCCTACGTCTGCGCGGCACTCGAAGCACTCGCGGGCGAGCGGGAGCGTAGCGGGCTACCGAACTGGATCATCGTCGACGAGGCGCACTACTTCTTCCACGACGGAGCCGGCTGCTGCGCCGAGAGCCTCGCGCGGACCGGCAACGTGCTGCTGACCAGCTACCGGCCGAGCCTGCTCTCGGCGGCGACCCTCGACTCGATCGGTGCCTACCTGCTGCAGCGCACCGAGGTCGACTCGGAGCGCTACTTCATCGAAGGCCTCCTCGGGGCGCGCGGCCCGCAGGATCGCCACGCCGTGGAGATGCTGGACGAGCTCCAGCCGAACCGCACGGGCCTGATCCTCGCAACGGCGACGGGACCACGCTGGCAGACGTTCGCTCCCGACGCGCGGATCTCGCAGCACGTGCATCACGGTCGCAAGTACGTCGAGGGTGGTGTGCCGCCGGGCAAGGCGTTCCGCTTCACGGTTCCGGATGACGGCGTCGCCGCGAGCGCGCAGACCGTGCCCGAGTTCGCCGACGCGATCCGCACCGTTCCGCTGGAATCGCTGCGCCGCCACATGCTCGCGGGCGACTTCTCGCGCTGGAGCCGCGAGGTGCTCGGCGATCCCGGGCTGGCCAGCGGACTCGCCAAGCTCGAGCGCACGACCTCGCTCGGCGGGCAGCCGAACCGCGACGAGATCATCGGCCACCTGCGCGATCGCTACGTGCTGTAGCCGGGCCGACGCGCGGCACCGGTCGGCGCGAAGTATGCTTGCGTCGAGTTCATGCCGGACGAACGCAGCAGCCTGGCCGCCGACCTGATGCTCCGCTTCGCGGAGCGCTTCTCGTCGACCGGCGCCGCTCGCGATCGCGCACCAGCTCTCGCTAGGGCGCACTGAGCGGAGGCCGCGTCGTGCGGCTCCGAGAGCCGGTACGGCGCGGCGCTCCGCTCAGCGCGACGTCGGCTAAGGCACCGTCACGGTGAGCGACGCCCCCTGGTTCGACGGGTTCGGATCGTAGACCGGGCTCGACACCGTCGCATCGACGGTGATCAGCGCACCGGGGGCCGGGACCAGGCTGATCGTGCGCGTCTTGCGACCCGGGCGGCGGCCGCTGCCCACGCGGCCGGTCGAGCACACGATGGCGTCGGCCGTGCCAGTGCAGGTGCGCGGCAACTTCAGGCCGTCGAACGGCCCGCCGGAGATCGCGGCCGAGATGGTCGCTTCGGTCACGGCCGACGGGCCGGAGTTGCTGACGCGCAGAGCGATGCGCAGCCGGCGTCCGGCGCGCGGCGCTGCCTTCGGTACGCCCACGCTCACGCCGAGATCGGCGATCGTCGTCTCGAGGCAGTCGACGACGCCGTTGCCGTTCACGTCGGTGTCCTCGACGGCGCAGCCGCAGGCGCCCGGATCCGTCTTGGCGGGATCGTCGGGGCACAGATCGACGGTCACGTTCACGTCGAACGTGCCGGTGACAACGCCGCCCGCCGAATCGCTGGCCTGGATCTCGAAGGAGAACGCTCCCGCCTGCGTCGGTGTGCCGGACAGCACGCCGGTGACGGGATCGACCTGCAGACCGTCGGGCTCGGCGCCGCCGGTGACCTGCACGGTGTGCGGGGGGAGGCCGCCGATCACGAGCGGCGTCGCGGGATAGGCGATGCCCACCTCACCGTCGGGGAGCGCGTTGTCGACCGCCGCGAGGTCGACGTCGACCGCGACGTTCTGCGCGCCGACGAAGTCGCCGATGTCGGAGCAGCCGTCGACCGGCGCCTCGGCCGGTACCGGGCTGTCGTCGTTGACGCAGGGCTGCGCCTCGTTGTTCTCCGGATCGCGCGGACCGTTGTAGGTGTAGAACTCGTAGCGCCGGATCACCGAGCGCTTGCCCGCGTCGAGCGGATCCTCCTTGACGTCCGCGTCCTCCTGCTCACCCTCGGCGTTGCCGGGCTTCGACTGGATGAGCTTCCACTCGGTCTCGATCTCGGTCTCGTCCGGGACGACTCCACCGGCGATCCCGAGCAGCAGCTTGTTCAGAGATCCTGGTCGCTCTCGACCTTGAACACCTTGAGCCACTGTGGCTCGCCGTACCGCGCGTGGTTCTCCTCCTCGATCGGCTCGACCTCCGCGCGCACGTTGACGCCGCCACCTGCCTGCGGGATCACGTTCCACACCGGCACCGGCAGATTGACGGTCTCCGGCACCACGCTGAACGTGCTGGCGGCACTGGAGGGCTGCGCCGCGACCAGCCAGCGATACGTCGTGCGCGTCGGACTGGCGCTCAGGCTGACGCCGTAGTGCTCGCAGCCGCTGCGCGCGTAGTTGCCGACGGCGCCGCCGGAGAAGCAGTCGTGCCCGCCAGGGGTCACGCCGCCCGGCGCCACCGGAGTTGCCTCCCACTGCACGCCGTTCCAGTGCCGGTAGCGCACGACCACCCGCGGGTGCGCGGGATCGACGGTCGTGTCGAGGACCTCGGGCGAGCCGTAGCGGATGCAGCTGCCGCCGAAGGTGTACGGGGCGTCCGACGGGTGGACGTCCTCGAGCTCGATCTCGAAGCCGTGGCACTCGTGACCGGTATCGTTGACCACGTCGAAGTTGCTGAGCGTGCCGAAGCTGCTCGCGAAGGCCGCGGTTGCAGTCACGACCAGGATGGCCGTTGCTGCCCACGACAGGATGATCGATCGTCCTCGTCTCATTGCGTCCGTCCCCCCGTTTGCGTGCGATTCTGTCCCGCTGCGCCGACCGGTGACGCGCGGTGCAAGGTCGAGCTCGTCGCTGGTGATCGGGTTGCAGTAAACCGACGGTGGCAGGCCGTCGGAGAGGATCACCTAGAAGGTCGCCTCGTCGCCGACGCCGATGCTGAGTCCGCCGGCGATGACGCCGGCGCGCTCGCGACGCCCGCATGGGGCAGCGGGAAACACGTTGTGGATCGTGAGCCTGCCCGCCGTCGGCGCCGAGATCTCGGAGACCTGTGCGACCGCGCTGTTGAAGGACCACGAGAACGCGATGCCCCTCGCGCGTCCTGAAGAGACGCGACCGCCCCAGCGGGTACTGGTCGCGTGCGAAGTCCTCCTCGCGCGTCCACGTGAGCTTGACCGGCCGCCCGATCGCCTTCGCGGTCTGGGTCGCCTGGCTGATGAAGTCCTGCTCGATCTTGCGGCCGAGCCCGCCGCCGAGGAACGTCGTGTGGAGCGTCACCTGGTCAGCGGCGAGCCCGGTGATCGTCGTGCCGACCGCGATCGCCTGACCCTGCGTCGGCGCCCAGATCTCGCAGCCGTCGGCGGTGAGGCGCACCGTGCAGTTCGGCACCTCCATCATGGCGTGCGCGAGGTAGGGCAGGGTGTAGGTGCGCTCGAGCACCGGAACGTCCGCATCGTCGAGCGTGGCGGCGGCATCACCCACGCTCTCCGTGACGGCGGCGGGCCCGGTGTCGAGCATCTCGCGCGCCTGCTGGATCAGCGCCGCGCTGTCGATCGCGGCCGACGACGGCGGGACGTTCCAGCTCGCCTCGAGCCGTGCCGCGGCGCGGATCGCGTACCAGGTGTTCTCGGCGACGACCGCCACGGCGCTGACCATGCCCGCGACCTCGGGCCGCGTCCGGTCCCCGGGATCACGGTAAGCGGGACGACCGCGAGCGCGCCCTTCGGTACGCATGGCGTGGCCGCGAGCGTCCCGCCGAGCGTCGGGCAGTGCTTGACGACCGCGTAGACCATGTCGGGCACGCGCACGTCGATCCCGTACACTGCGCTGCCGTCCACCTTGGCGGGGACGTCGACGCGCTTCACCAGCCGGCCGATGAGACGCAGGGAGGCGTCGGAGACGAGCGGCGGATCCTGCGGCACGGGCATCGTCGCCGCGAGCGCGGCGAGCTCGCCGTAGCCGAGGGTGCGACCGTCGGCCGTGTTGACCACCGTGCCCCTCGTCGCCTGGCACGCGGTCGTGGGGACGTCCCACGTTTGCGCCGCTGCGGCGATCGGCATCTCGCGCGCGGTCGCGCCCGCCTTGCGGAGCGTCGCGTAGTAGCCGCGGATGCTCGAGCTGCCGCCGGTCAGCTGGATGTGGAACAGCGGGTTGCTGAACGCGGGGTCGGCGGGAGCGTGCTCGGCGCGAACCTTCTTCCACTCCACCATCAGATCCTCGGCGATGATCTGCGCGAGTCCGGACATCGCGCCCTGACCCATCTCCGCGCTGCCGACGAGGATCGTAACGACGCCGTTCGGTGCGATGCGGATCCACGTCCCGACCTGCGCCGCGTCACTCGGCAGCCCCGCGGCCTCGGTGGCGCGCGTGGTGCCGTCGACGCGGAAGAACAGCACGAAGGCGCCGGCCGCGGACGAGATCAGGAACTTCCGCCGGCTGACGCCCGAGGTCTTCGGTGCACTGGAGCGTTCATTGCCGCACCCCCTACTTCAGGGTGCCGAGCGCCTTGCGGATGCGCTCGTATGTTCCGCAGACGCACAGGTTGTGCAGCTCGTCGGCGATCTCGCGTCCTGGCGCGCCCTCGCGGCGCTTCGCCTCCGCGGCCATGATCATGCCCGACTGGCAGTAGCCGCACTGCGGCACCTGCTGCTTGATCCACGCCTTCTGGATCGGGTTCGAGCGGTTCGGCGATAGCCCTTCGATGGTCGTGACTTTACGGCCCGACGCCTCCTTGACCTCGTAGACGCAGCTGTACTCGCGCTGGCCGTTGACCAGCACCGTGCACGCACCGCAGAGCTCACGGCCACAGCCGTACTTCGTCCCGGTGAGGCCGAGGACGTCGCGCAGCACCCACAGCAGCAGCATCTCCGGATCGACGTCGACCTGATGGACTTCCCCGTTCACGTTCAGTGAGATCATCGCATCCCCCTCGAGCGAGACGTGCTTCTGCCGCTCAGGGCTGGCGCGGCAGCAAACCGGGGACCATCGGTCGTGCCGGGGCGCGCGCGAGGCTCGCTCGCAAGCGCGGGGGGAGATGCCCGCGCGAGTGCCGGAGGGGGCGCACGCGCAGCCGACTGACTCGTCGCCCGGCAGGCGACGCTCGCGCCCGACGCGGCGTCTGCGATCACGCTGACCTTCGCTCGGCCTCGGCTGGGTGGCCGGGGCGACCGCGGCGACCCTGCTGGTCTCGTCGTCGGTCGCCGAGGCCGCCACGCGCTACTTCGGCGCCTCCCCGGCGGCGGCCTGGCTCGCGGGCGTGCTCGCGCCGCAGCTGTACGCCGCGCCGTACTTCGCGGCGTTCGCGGCGCTGGCGCGCGCGATCGTGCGGCGCCGGACGGGCCCCGTTCTCGCGCGGGCGCAAGACGGTGTCGCGACGGTGCTGGTCGCGGACGGCCCCGCGCTCGACGCGATCACCACCTGCACGCGCGTCGGCGACCTGTTCGCGTGGCTGTGCGTCGCGCTCGCACTGGCGTCGGCGGCGCTGCCCGGACGGAGGTCGTCGGCAGGCAGCTAAGGGGCCGCGATCGGCGACGCCGCCGCCGTGTTGTTGCCCTCGTCGCTCTCGGCCACGACGCCGGTTGCGTCCGCGACCACGATTACGAACTTGCCGATCGCGCTGGTGCCGGCGTCGAGCAGGATCGTTCCGAGGTTCTTCGTCCGCTCCTTGCCCGGACGCACCTTCGGCAGGCTGCGCTCGCGCAGGAGCACGTCGGCGGCATCGAGGGTGGCGTCGCTGGACAGGTAGAACCGCACGCGCGACGCGGCGGCGATCTGGTCGCCGGAGTTGCGGATCACCGCGCGCCCGGACCGCAGCCTGCAGCGGGTCGCGGTGCAGAACTGCGACGGAGCGGTCTTCCAGGCGGCGGTGAGGTCGGGCCTGGACGGCGGCGGCGCGGTCACGGACATGCGGACGGTGCCGAGGTTCGAGTCGGTCGAGCCGTCCCAGGCGGCGAACGTGAACTGGTCGCTGCCCGCGTAGGCTGGCTCGGGATCGTACGTCGCGACGTTGCCGGCGAGGCCTGCGGTGCCGTGCGCCGGCTGTGAGACGATGCGCAGCACGAGCGCGTTGCTGTCGGCGTCGCTCGCCGCGAGCGCGATCTGCACCGGAGCGCCGCTGCTCGAGGCCGTCGCGTCGCTCACGACCGCGGCGCGGTTCGGGTTCACGTCGTCGCTGTGCGGGCCCCGGTGGCAGCCGTAGCAGCCGAACTGGAACCCGCGCCAAACGTTCTTCGTGCCGACCTTCTCGCCGCTGAGCACGCGATCCGCCTGCGCGCGCGACAGGACGGTGCCGCGGTCGTCGGCGCCGTGACACGAGCGGCACTGCGCGAGCACCGCGGAGCCGCCGTGCTCGACGACGTCGTGGTGCCGCTGCACCCAGACCTGTCCGACGGGGTGCATGCCGTGCGGGCCGCCGCTGACCGTCGACGGCACGGACGGGTGGCAGCTCGTGCACTCGGCGAGCGCGCCGGCGTGACCCTGCAGCGCGATGCTCTGCAGGTTGTCGTTCTCGTGCGAGGCCGGGAACTCGGCGTGCGTGGAGCCGTGGCAGCTCTCGCACTTGAGCCCGCCGTGTCCGGTCGAGAAGCGGTAGAGGTCGGTGCCCGGGGCCGGCGTGTTCTCGTTCGTCGCGAAGGTGCGGTCCGCTGGTTGTCGGCGGGCACCGGATGCGTCCAGCGCCGAGGTGAAGCGGATCTGCCCCGCGTTGTTCGTCGCAGTGCCGCTGTGGCAGTTCTGGCACGACGGCTCGTCGAGCCAGCCGGTGCGGGCGGGATCACCGACGGCGCTCATCGAGCCGTGGCAGCTCTGGCACTGCATCGCGAGCGAGCCGTCGCTCGCGACCGCGCTACCCATCGCGCCGCGCAGGCAGCGCGTGACGGAGCCCGGATGGCAGCGGTAGCAGGCGGATCGGTTCCCGGAGTGATCGAGCGTCATGCCGTTCTGGGGATCGGTGACGGACGCGTGCAGGCCGTGGATGGCGCTCGTCAGCGCCGAGACGCCGGCCTGGCCGCTGCCCGGCAGAGCCTCGGACAGGTGGCAGCTCGCGCACAGGATCGCGGTGCCCCCGAGCGCGGTCCGCTCGAGACCTGCGGGATCGTAGGTCGCGGCTGCGAGTGCCGGCCCGAACAGCGGGTCGTTGGCCTGCCGCTCGTCGTGCAGGCGCAGGATGCTGAGCCGCAGCGCGCGCTCCGGGTCGGGGTCGTCGGACCAGCCCTCCGAGGGCTTCGCCGCGGGTCCAGACTTCGCGGAGTGGCAGGTGCTGCAGTCCATCTCGTCGGACACCGGCAGTACGATGTCGGTGCTTGCGAGCAGCGCTCCCGTGGCGTCGCGCGCCTCGAGGCGCATCATCGGGTAGTAGTTCTTGCGGCCCTGGTCGTCGTACGGCGTGATCGGGATGCCCTCCGCGACGAACCAGTGCTGCGTCGCGTCCCACGCCATGGTGCGCGGCGTGTTGGCGGCGCCGGGCATCGCGAAGCCGGCGAGTCCGGCGTCGACGGGCAGCGTCGCGCCGAACAGCTCGTCGACGTGCATCCAGAAGTTCGTCTTGTTCAGCGAGGTGGTGTTGATCGCGCCGGTTGGGTCGGCGATTGCGCGGTACGTCACCGTGATTCCGTCCGCGGCGGGATCGTCGATCAACTCGCCGGTGGGGCTCACGAGCTGCGCGTGGATCGTGTTGTACGGCGGCAGCAGCGACAGCACCGAGTAGTCGCCGTCCATGCAGTGCATGCCGAGGTTGTTCCAGCCGATCAGCGTGTATCGCGCGGCGAGCGCGGGGCTCGCTGTCAAGAACACGGCGGCCACGGCGAGGGCGAACGCCAGGAAGGATGCGGGTGAAATCACGCGCAGGGGGAAACGCACCGCCCCGGATCTCTCCGCGTTCCCATGGGTGCGAACGATTCTTCCCGGCTGTGGCATGCGAATCCCCTCCCGTTTATGGCTGCCGCGCTACGGATTGCGTGGAGCCGGCGCAGAAACCTGCGTCGTTCCATGCCCCCGAGGCATCGGACGACGCAGCCCCTCTTCTCGACCGACCCGCTCGCGCGGCTCCATTGAGCAACCCGCTTGCCGTACTTTGCGGGCGTTCGAAGGGACCGTGTCGGGTGGGCGCGACGGCCGATCATCGCGCGTTGCACCGCGGCTTTTGCTGTCTACCTCGCGACCCCGTCCACCCTGGCGGCTGACCAGAGGCAACGCTGCATCAGCCCCGGTCAAGTCGTAGCGCGGTCTTCCGAGCGTGCCACCTGGGTACGTCGGGCCGGCTGCTAGTGAGCCTCTGGGGCCGCGCCATGACGAGCAATCTGCCATGTGAGGCATTCTCCTCTTCGTACCGAGCGCAAGCACGATCGCCGCGGGGCTCCGTCTCGCGCGCGCGACACCCGGTCGAGCGCCGCGGTGCTCTGGGTCGCGAGCGCGATCTCCTCGTACTGCCCCGGTGGAACACCGTGGCCGGCGACACGGTCGCACAGCTCTCGGACCTCGACTACCGGCCGACCGGCGCTTGCCGCGCCCGATCCTGTCGAGCCCGCGCTGCGCGCGCTCGCCCGGCCATGGGAGACCTCGCTCGACATGTTCGTTGCGGGTCTGCTAGGCGAGGGGCTGCTCTCGACTCGTACGATCGGCGCGCTGATCGAGGCGGTGCAGGCCGCGGGCTGGCCCGTGCATCCGTTCTGGGCGGTCGCGGTGGACCTCGAGAGCGGGCGGCGCGTCGCCTTCGGCCGCGACGACGCGCCCGCCACCGACGTTGCGATCCCGGTGAACCTGATGCGCGAGCGCGAGCGGCCCCTGGTTGCGCAGCGCGCGCTGGAGACGACGATCGCCGGGCTCGAGACGCGCGCGGACTGGCTGCCGGCGCTGCTCCTGCTGCGCGAGGCCGCCGAAGCGTTCGCGCGCCGCGCCGGAGGAGATCGATGAGCAGCGAAGGGGCGAGCAGGGCATCGGAGCCGCTGAGCGGCGAGGACCTGGGCTTCTGGTGGGGCGACCAGCCCCGGCAGCGCACGACCATGGCGATGCTGCTGCTGCTCGACCACCGGCCGACCTCCGCAGGTATCCGCGCTGCGGTCGCTCGCGCCGTCGCAGCCGTCCCGCGCCTCCGCCAGCGCGTCGTCGACGCTCCCTTCGGCCTCGCCAAGCCACGCTGGGAGGACGACCCCACCTTCGACCTCGACTTCCACGTCCGGCGCTACGCGCTGTCGCACGCCGACGGCTCGCCGCAGCACGCGACCCTCGACGATCTGTTCCGGACCATCGGACCGATCTACGAGCGCCCGTTCGACCGCACGCGCCCGCTCTGGGAGCTGATCGAGTTCGACGGACCGGGGGACGGGGCGGCGATCTTCTTCCGCCTGCACCACGGCGTCGCCGACGGGGTCGGCGGCAACGCGATCCTCGCGGCGCTCACCGACGGCTCGCCGGACGAGGCGCCCGCGCCGGCGTGCGACCCGGCGCCGCCCGGCGCCTGGCAGGAGCCCGGCTTCGTGGCAAGGCTCGGCGAGGCGGTGCGGCACCGCGTCGAGGAGGCGCTCGAGCGCGGTCGCGCCGTCGCGCGGGTCGGCTGGACCGCGGCGACGCGCCCGTCGTGGTGGCTCCGCGCGGCGCGCGTCGGGCGCGCGCTGGTGCGCGACCTCACGCTCACCGCAGACTCGCCGCTGCGCGAGTTCGGCCGCTCGCGCCACCTGCGCGGCTTCGACCTGCCGTTCGCGCCGCTGCGCCGGGCCAAGGCTGCGCTCGGCGGCCAGATGATCGACCTGATGCTCGCCGCCGTCGCGGGCGCCATGGGAACGTGGCACCAGAGCCACGGCCATGCGGCGGCGAGCGAAGTCCTGACGCTGGTGCCGATCAACCTGCGGCCGTGGTCGGAGCAGGGCATCGTCGCCGGCACCGGCAACCGCGCGACCGGCGTGATGGTGAAGCTGCCGCTCGGCATCCGCGATCCGCTCGCGCGCTTCCGCGAGATCCACGCGCGCATGGCCGAGCGCAAGGCGAGCCCGGCGCTGGAACTGCTGCCCGATCTCGCCGAGGCGCTGGTGCTGCTGCCGCGGCCGCTGGTGCGCGCGCTGTCGCTGGTCGGGAGCCAGACGGTACAGCTGATCGTGACCAACATCCCCGGCATCATGGTGCCGCGCTACGCCGCCGGCGCGCGGATCGTCGCGGGCTACCCGTTTGCGCCGCTCGCGCCGCAGTGCCCGGTGAGCATCGCGCTCTACGGCTACGACGGCCGTCTCTGGATCGGCATCGACGCGGACGGCACGGCGATGCCCGACGTCGAGGCGTTCGCGGCCGAGCTGCGTAGCTCGTTCGAAGAGATCGTCGAGGCCGCGCTGCGGCGCACGCGACGGGCGTAGATCGCGCCCGGGGAGGGATTCCGATGAGGACCGTCGTCGAGCCGACCAGGTCGCAGAAGGGCACCGTCAGCTGGCGGCGCTCCCGATCCGATGGCGCCGAGCTTTGTGAGCGTCTCAGAAACGCCGGGCATGACGGGCTGGACCAGATGGTGAATTCGGACAGATCGCCTCGGGTACTCTCGGGTACTGATGATACCGCTGATACCGCGTTTGATCGTCGTCAACGGCGAGCGGATCGCCAGCCGAGCCGCGGGCGAGGGGCCGGTGGTGCTCCTCGTGCACGGAATCGCCGGTAGCCCGTGGACGTGGAGTCACGTCAGGCCGGCGCTCGCCAAGCGGTTCATGGTTATGGCGCCGGCACGTCCCTCGTTCGCGTGAGCAAGCGACGCGCCCGACGCGCAAGACCGTGCGGCAAACCGGAGGGGCATTCCCCCCGCCCTGCAGCTCCTTGCAGGCTCGGGCCACGCGATTCCTCGCGTCCCGCTTGCAATGCGCCATTGCGAGCCGATCGCCGCTATCTCGTCGGAGCGCGACTCGCGGTCACCAGCACCTACTCGGGGCAGTACAACATGAGCGGGCAGTACGTCTCGAGCGAGGGCTATCTGTTCCGCAACCTGATCATCACCTTTCCGAGCCCGGTGTCGGCGTTCGGCTTCAAGATGGGCCTCACCTCGCAGCCGTGGGACATCGAGGCCTACGACGCGGCCGGCAACGTCGTCGAGACGGTCTCGGTGCTGGCGATCCGCGGCAGCAGCGCGGGTGACTTCCACGGCATCGCGTCCGCGACGCCGATCGCGCAGGCGATCCTGGTGATCGGGCTGCCGCTGCAGCCGGGCGCGCAGTGGGCCGCCTTCGACGATCTGCGCTTCTCCGCGATCGGAGGCGCGGCCACGGTGGCGCTCAGCGTCGAGCGCGCGGGCAATGGCTTGGGCTCCGTGGTCAGCGATCCCGCAGGCATCGACTGCGGCGCCGCCTGCACCGCGTCCTTCGCCACCGGCACGGCCGTCGGACTCGCGGCGACGCCGGATGCGGGGTCGTACTTCGGCGGCTGGGGCGGCGCCTGCAGCGGCACCGCGAGCAGCGCTGCGATCGTGCTCGGCGCCGACGAGACCTGCAGCGCCGCCTTCCACTTGCTCGCGGAGAGCGCGGACCTCGCCGTGTCGGCGGTGCTCGGGACGAGCGTACCGCGCGTCGGGCGCAGGGTCGGCTTCTCGGTCACGGTCGCGAACGGTGGGCCGGCCACCGCGCGGGCGACCGTCCTCACCGCGACCCTGACCGGCGTCGTGGCCGCGACCTCGGGCACCATCACGGCACCGAGCGGCTGCACGGTGTCGGGCACGAGCGTGAGCTGCGCGCTCGGCAACCTGCGCCGGGGCGCGCGGGTGCGGCGCACGATCCAGGTCGTGCCGGACGCGCCCGGCACGATCGGGCTGAGCGCCAGCGCGAGCAGCGCCACACCCGAATCGAACGCGGCGAACTCGTCCGCGACCGCCGCGGCCAGCGTCCGCTGAAGCTCCCGCCCGGGCCCGCAGCGCTGGGAATGGCGCGCACCTGAAGTTCGCGAGCGCGCGTACGGCGGAGGCTTTTCCCACGGGTGCGAGCACCACCCGCGGCACGCGCGGCGAGCTCCCGCTTGGCGCCGAAACGCGCAGCCAGCGTACCCGCTGCCAGCACTGCGCCGGCAGCGGGTACGCTGCGGAGCATCCTTGAGACCGCGGGCCATCGTTACAAAGCTTTCTTGACCCGGACACCGGCATCGGGTTTTCCGGCACGCGCTCGCGGTCGGACTGGCGGCGCAAGCTGCGCGCAAGCTCTTGCACGATCGGGCGTGTGGCGCGCGCACCCCGCAACGGCCTGTGCGGTCCGTCGATCACGACGGCGATGGCACTGTTGTTGCACTCGCGGGCCTGCGGCGCGCGACACGAAGCACGGTACCGCGAGGGAGAATCCGAGATGAAAGACGACGGTATCGTTTCCTGTTCCCGTACGACGTCCCGCCGCAGGCTGCAGCGCTTGGTCGCAGTGCTCGTCGCGGCGGTCGTGGAACTCGCGGCCTTGACCGCGTCGCCACGCGCCGCTCGCGCGGCGAGCCCGTGCGACGCGGCGACGCACCCGAGCCAGTGCGCCTGGCTCGACTCGATGTCGCTACCGCCGTTCGTGTACGACGCGATCCTCGCCAAGGGTGGCGTCCTCGGTGCGGGCAACGTGCTCGTGCTGGGCTCGGGCGACCCGCTCGATCCAGACAGCGAGATCAGCAACGACGTCGGCCAGCCCGGCTGCGGGGCGAACCCCGACGGCTGGGAAACGTACGACTGCGTGCTGCTGGACGCCTACGTACCGCCGCAGGACGGCCTCGTGCTGGCGCTCTCCTCGGAGTGGTTCGAGTGGTACCAGACGATCTTCACCGACTGGATGACGATCTCCAGCGCCGGCGTGCCGACGGTCGACGTCTCGATCAACAGCTGGATCAACAACAAGGTCGACGTCATTCCCTACGGCCCGATGGACACCGGCGTGGTGATCCTGACGAGCCTCGCGGCGTCGAAGATGGTGAGCTTCCGCGTCGCGGACTCGGGCGACCACATCTACGACACCGCGATCGTCGTGGTCCCGGCGACGTGGTTCGCGGGCGTCAGCGCCGGCAACGGCGACACCACGCTGCTGTGCGGTGACGGCGTCCTCGAGCCCGGCGAGGAATGCGACGACGGCAACACGATCACCGACGATGGCTGCTCGTCGCTCTGTCTCGGCACACAGCTGCCGCCGGGCTCGCCGCCGCCGCCCACGGCATGCGGCAACCTGCTCTACGCGTGGCCGAACGGCACGACGTCGCCGTACACCTGCGGCAACGACACGTGTGGCGGTTACCGCTGCGTCACCAGCAACACCATCAGCCCGGCGTGCTTCACCGCCGACCAGTGCGCGACCTCGTGCACGGGATCGTGCGTCGACATCCAGACCGCGGCGCTCGACTGCAGCACGATGTGCACGGTTCAGCCGCCCGCGACCCAGCCGCCGCCGCCACCGCCGGTGACCTGCGGCACGCTGACCTTCTCGTGGCCCGACGGCACGAGCACGCCCTACGCGTGCGCCGACAGCTGCACGGGGCAGCGCTGCGTGACCGGTACGACGATCAGCCCGACCTGCAACGATCCGGGAGCCTGTGACGCCACGACCTGCCCCGACGGCACGTGTGTCGACACGCCGACCGCGGACTGCGGCGCGCTGTGCGCGCTCGGCGACGTCCTGGCCACCTGCACGCCGGCGGAGCTGAACCAGACCCGCCCCGCGGCCAACCAGAAGGGCCCCTGCCTCGGCAACGTCGAGATCTGCAACAGCTCGGGTGTCTGGGAGCTCACCGACGCGTCCTTTCAGAAGGACGACGAGCGTTGCAACAGCCTCGACGACGACTGCAACGGTGTGGTGGACGACATGTTCGTCACCTGCGGTGACCCGGGCCTCTGCCAGAACACGGTCAACACCTGCGATCCGGCGAACCCGACGGTGCCGGTGGTCTGCAACACGCTGTCGCCGCCGTCGCCGGTCGAGATCTGCAACGACGGCCTCGACAACGACTGCGACGGTGCCGCCGACGACGGCTGCGAGTGCGGTGACGACGAGTGCATGCCCGGCGAGACGTACGTGACGTGCCCGGCCGACTGCCCGGCGCCCGCGAACGGCACGCCGTGCGACGACGGCGACCTCTGCACCAGCGGCGACAGCTGGCAGGCCGGCGTCTGCACCCCTGGCGCGCCGGTCACCTGTGACGCGCCCGGCAACGCGTGCTTGACAGCGGGCTCGTGCGATCCCGCGACCGGCTGCAGCGCCACCAAGGTGGACTGCAACGACGCGGACCCGTGCACCATCGATTCGTGCGATCCGGCGACCGGCTGCGCGCACGCGGCCGATCCCGCGTGCGTCCCGGCCGACGCCGACAACGACGGCTACCCGAGCATTGCCGCCGGCGGCACTGACTGCGACGACAGCAACGGCGCCGTGCACCCGGGCGCGGCCGAGATCTGCAACGGGATCGACGACGACTGCGACGGTGTCGTCGACCCCGACGCAGACGCGGACGGCACCTGCGACGCGAGCGACGGTTGCCCCGCCGATCCGGCGAAGATCGCGCCCGGCGCGTGCGGCTGCGGCGTGTCGGACGCCGACTCCGACGGCGACGGCGTCGCCGACTGCCAGGATCACGGCCAGGACCTCGCCGTGACGACCATCCGGCCCCCGGGCGCGGTCACCTTGACGGCGAAGAAGCCGGTGCAGGTGAAGCCGGTGACCGTCAAGATCCAGAACCGTGGTCCGGCGACCGAGACCATCGCCGACGCGACCGCGCTGGCGGGGCTCGTCCACCTGACGGCGTCCTCGCTCGGCACGACATGCACGGCTCCGATCCCGGTGTTGGTGCCGCCCGCGGCGAAGAAGTTCCCGATCACGCTCAGGTCGAAGGCCATGCTCGGCGTGCGCTTCGACGTCACCTTCGACTGCGCCCACGACCCGGCGAAGACGACGAGCAAGAGCCCGGGCCACGACGACTTTCGCTTCACCGCCACGGTGACCCGGAGCGCGCTCGACGGCCTGCCCGACACGCACGCTGCAGACGACGTCTGCCCGCGCAGCGTGGCCGCGCCCTACGTCGTCGACCCGAATCCGGACGGCAAGCTCCGCGACAAGGGTTGCGGTGACAAGAAGGCCGACGGCACGTTCGGTCTCGACGAGACCACCGACGTCGTCGTGAAGCCGTAGGGAGTGCGGAAGCGGCCCTTGCCGGCGCGCCGCTCCGATCGCGTCGCGCCTGGCTCGCAAACCTGAGATCGATGCGTGAACGTTGATGCATCACAGGGCCTGACCTCGGCCGAGGCGCGTCGGCGCCTCGAACAGGACGGACCCAACGAATTGCCCGCCTCGCACCAGCGCGGGGCACTCGGCGTGCTGCGCGACGTCGTGCTGGAACCCATGTTCCTGCTGCTGGTGGCTTGCGGGGCGATCTATCTCGCGCTGGGCGATCGCCACGAAGCGCTGATGCTGCTCGGCTTCGTGCTGGTCGTCGTCGCCATCACCTATGTCCAGAAGCGTCGCAGCGAACGGTCGCTGGAGGCGCTGCGGGACCTTTCGAGTCCGCGCGCACTCGTGGTCCGCGACGGGGAGGCCATACGCATTGCCGGACGCGAGCTCGTTGTTGATGACGCCGTACTGCTGGCCGAAGGTGATCGCGTACCCGCGGACCTGCGCCTGGTGGAGGCATCGAACCTGTTGATCGACGAGTCGCTCTTGACGGGTGAATCGGCGCCGGTGCTCAAGCTGACGGATCGCCCGCAGGGCGGCAACGGCACGGATCCTCGCGCTCAGGCCTTCTCGGGCACGCTGGTGACGCAGGGCACGGGCCGAGGCGTGGTGCAGGCCACCGGCGAGCGCAGTGCGCTCGGCCGCATCGGCGCGTCGCTGCAGGCGATCTCGACCGAGAACACGCCGGTGCAGCGAGAAACGAAGCGCGTCGTGACCTGGGTTGCTGTCGTAGGACTGATCCTGGCTGCCGGCCTCGCCGTGGCGTGGGGAGTGGTACGGGGCGACTGGCTGCATGGCCTGCTGGCCGGCCTCACGCTGGCCATGGCCATCCTGCCGGAGGAGTTGCCGGTCGTGCTGACGATCTTCCTGGGGCTCGGTGCCTGGCGACTGGCGCGCGAGAAGGTCCTCACGCGCAGCATGCCGGCGGTAGAACTGCTGGGCGCCACGACGGTGTTGTGCGTCGACAAGACCGGTACGCTGACCATGAACCGCATGGCGGTACGCAGACTCTGGGTCGCCGGCGTGGCGCACGACGTGGATGGCGATGCTCCAGCGGGCCTGGCGCACGCATTCCACCCGGTGCTCGAATACGCCGTGCTGGCGAGCCACCGCCGCGCCTTCGACCCGATGGAGTCCGCCATCGCCGAGGCCGGGCAGCGGCAGTTGGCCGGCACCGAGCATCTGCACGCGAACTGGGACCTGGTCGACGACTACCCCTTGTCGCGCGAACTGCTGGCGATGTCGCGTGTCTGGCAGTCGCCCGATCGCAAGGACCGACTGGTCGCCGCCAAGGGCGCACCGGAAGCGATCGTGGACCTGTGCCACCTGGCTCCGGAACGGCACGAGCCCATCGCGCGGCAGGTCGAGGCGATGGCCGGAGAAGGCTTGCGCGTCCTGGCGGTGGCGCGCGCCGTTTTCCCGTCTGGCAGCCTGCCGGCGGAGCAGCACGATTTCGACTTCGAGTTCATTGGACTGGTCGGCCTCGAGGACCCGGTGCGACCTGACGTCCCCGCCGCGATCGCCGAGTGCCGAGCCGCGGGCATCCGGGTCGTGATGATCACCGGCGACCATCCCCAGACGGCCCTGTCCATCGCCCGGCAGGCGGGGTTGGTGGCCGATGGGCGATACCTGACCGGGCCTCAGCTCGACAGCTGGGACGAGGCCGCGCTCTCGGATCGCCTGACCGAGACGGATGTCTTCTGCCGTGTCCGGCCCGAGCAGAAGCTGCGGCTGGTGCAGGCGTTGCGGGCGCGCGGTGAGATCGTGGCCATGACCGGTGACGGCGTCAACGACGCGCCGGCGCTCAAGGCGGCCCACATCGGTGTCGCGATGGGCGCGCGCGGAACCGACGTCGCTCGCGAGGCGGCCGCGCTGGTGCTGTTGAACGACGACTTCGCGTCGCTGGTCACCGCCGTGCGCTACGGCCGGCGCGTGTTCGCCAACCTGCGCAAAGCCATCGCCTTCGTCGTGGCGGTGCATCTGCCGATCGTCGGCCTGTCGATCGTGCCCCTGCTGCTCGGCTGGCCGATGGTGCTGATGCCGGTGCACATCCTGTTCCTGCAGCTGATCATCGACCCGGCCTGTTCGATCGTGTTCGAAGCCGAGCCCCTCGAGGCCGGCGCGATGCGGTCTCCGCCGCGGCGCCCGGACGCCCGCCTGTTCGACGGGCAGGTGATGCTGCGCGGCATCGTTCAGGGCATCGGACTGTTCGGCTTCGTGCTGCTTGCCTATCTGCAGGCTCGGTCGGTATCGCTCTCCGACGAGACGGCGCGCGCGCTGGCGTTCTCGGTTCTCATCGTGAGCAACCTCGCACTCATCCACGTCAACCGGACGTGGGCGCGGCGAACTGAGTTGCCCCGCCCCTGGAACTCCGCCTTCGGCTGGATCTCGGTCGCCACCTGCCTGCTGCTGGCCGTGACCCTGCTGGTACCCGCCATCGGCAGACTCTTCGCCTTCGCCACGCCGTCGCCGACACTCATGCTGACGGGCGCCGCGCTTTGCGTGGGCTCGCTCCTGTGGTTCCAGGCCGTCAAATGGGTGGGGGCCCTTCGCGAGCGCTGAGCCTGGCCCACAGCCTCAGGTCATGTGCCGCAGCGGAAGATCGGCAGCGTCTACTCGCTGCGCAAGCGCAAGCTGATCCGGCGCGGTCATCCCGCCACGCTGCTGCGCTGGCATGAAGGGCTGGCCTGGCTGGGATCGCTGCTGGTGCTGGTGCACGCCGGAGTCCACGACAACGCATGCGCCAGCAGGGTCTCACTGACGAGGATCTGGAAGATCGCCTGTACTGGGACAGCCTGACCTTCGACGTGGTCGAGCAGTGGCGCGTGGTCCACTTCCCGATCGCGCTGGCCTTCGCCGTGCTCGCGACGGCGCACATCGTGGCACCAGGCGCCGTGCGAGACGTGCCACACGAACAACGACCACGGCTGCTACACCTGCTACGGTAGCCACGAGCACTCGCTGGCCTCGGTGCGCGCGGAACACCTCGAGGAAGGCATCCGAAATTTCGAGAACTGCGTGGAGTGCCATCGCGACCCGCGGGTCGAACCCGAGGAGCAAGGGTCGCGCGAGCGAGGTGGGAAGGAACGGGACTGAAGCGGGGGACGGATGGATCGACCCCCGGCGCCGTCATCCTGCCGCGCGAGCTGCGCGATGGACCACGATCCAGTCGGATCGAGAGCCCATCAGCCAGCGTGAGCGGCAACACCATGCCGATGCAGCCGTACCCGCCAGCTCGGCACGACGCTCTCGATCGTCGTCGACCAGTTCAACTCGCTGAGCAGCTTCGCGGCAGTCGTCGAGCGTCTCGGCACGTACCTGGAAGCGGGCGAACGCCGGCCGGCGCCGGCGGCCGCTGGACCAGCCATGCTGCCGGCCGAGGCCGCCCGGATCGAGACCGTCCATGGCCCGCTCCTCACCGTCGAAGCGCTCACCATCGACACCCCCGATCACCACAAGACCCTCGTCCGCGATCTCTCGTTCGAGCTCGGCGCGCACGAGCGCCTGCTGATCGTCGGCGAGAGCGGGGTCGGCAAGACGTCGCTCCTGCGTGCGATCGCGGGGCTGTGGCGAACGGGCAGCGGCCGGATCTGCCGCCCGCCGCTCGCCGAGATCCTGTTCCTGCCGCAGCGGCCGTACATGGTGCTGGGCTCGCTGCGCCTGCAGCTCAGCTACCCGCGGATGGTGGACGTGGGCGACGAAGAGATCCTGTCGGTGCTCCGGCGCGTCGGTCTTGCCGACCTCCCCGCGCAGGTCGGCGGGCTCGACGCGGAGCCCAGGTGGAAGGACCTGCTCTCGCTCGGCGAGCAGCAGAAGATCGCCTTCGCGCGGCGGCTGCTCGACGCCCCGGCCTGGGTCTTCCTCGACGAGGCGACGAGTGCGCTCGATCCCGCCAGCGAGACGCTGCTCTACCAGCAGATCGCCGCGGCGAACATCGCCGTGGTGAGCGTTCGCACTCGCGTGGGGTTGCTCGAGTTCCACGACGTGATGCTCGAGCTGCTCGGCGGCGGCGAGTGGCGGATCAGCAGGCTCGCGCCTTCCGCACTCGAGCGCGGCTGACCGCCGCTCGGGCTCCGGTCGTCAGCCCAGCGCGATGCGGACGCGGTGCACGCCCGCGTCGTCGCCCCGAGCTTTCGCCGTCAACCCCGAGTGTCGACCTCGCCAAGCTGATGGCGGCGCGGCTGATCCGGGTTCAGCAGCAGGGGCGACACCGCTACTTCCAGATCGCGGACGCGACGGTGGCCGATCTCGTCGAGAAGCTCTGCGTGCTCGCGTATGCCACGACCACCTGGCCGGAGAACTGGGTGTCCGGCTCTTCGAAAGCCTCATCGAGCAGGACTTGCTCGCGCTCGAACCGGGTGGCATCGCGATGACGGCGGCGGGAGAGAAAGCGTTCGGAGACTTCGGCGTCGATCTCGCCGCACTGAGGGCGACGCGCCGGGTCGCGGTCGGGCTGCGCGACGGCATCGTGAAGCACACTGCTGCGTTCCCGCCCGGCGCGCCGGTGCCGACCGGTACGCCAACACTTGCGTGTACCCGTCGAACGATGGATGGGGGTGCATGGACGAGAAGGGGCGCGCCATCGCCGACCTGCGCGATATTGAACCCGGCGCAACGAGCGTCCTCGACGTCGAGATCCCGTACCTCTTCTATCGCGGCGACGAGCCGCCGACCGTTGCGACGCCGACCGGCACGTGGACCGATCCGGTCGACGCCGCACGGAGGCTCGCGGCGAGCGTCGACGCGATCGCGTCGTGGGCGCGCGCGACGTCGCTCGATCTCCGCGACGTTGGTGTACGGCACCCGGTGTTCGGCGTGCTCGACGGGATGCAGTGGCTGCTGTTCGCGACCGCGCACGTGGAGCGTCATCGTGCGCAGGCGATCGGCGTGCGGTGGGCCAGGATCTCGACGGCTGCGACTTCTCCCGAGCGAGGTCGGTCCGCCACGCGAGATCGTGGATGAAGCTGTTCGACAGGAGCCAGGCCAAGCACCTCGAGAACCGGGCGCTGCTGCTGTTGCTGCTGGCGGTGACCCTGGTGCTGGGCTGGATCCTGCTGCCCTTCTTCGGCGCGATCCTGTGGGGAGTGATCATCGCGCTTCTGTTCGCGCCGATGCATCGGCGCCTGCTCGTCTGGCTTCGTGGCCGGCGCACGCTGGCGGCGCTGCTGACGATGCTGGTGGTTCTCGCGATCGTCATCGTCCCCTTCGTGCTTCTCACCGCCGCGCTCGCACGCGAGGCGGCTGGCGTCTATCAGAATCTGCAGTCGGGCGAGTTGCAGCCGGGGCTGTTCTTCCGCCGCCTCTTCGAGGCCCTGCCCGACTCGGCAAAGGCCCTGCTCGACCACTTCGGCCTCGTCGACCTGGAGACGCTGCAGCAGCGTCTCACCAGCCTGCTGGCGCAGGCCAGCCAGTTCATCGCTACCCAGGCGCTGAGCATCGGGCAGAACACCCTGGACCTGGTGGTCGGCGTCGTCGTCACGCTGTACCTGACATTCTTCCTGATTCGCGACGGCGACGAGCTGGCGCGCGCCGCGAAGCGCGCGATCCCGCTGGCGGCCGAGCACAAGCAGGAGCTGTTCGGCAAGTTCGCCACCGTGATCCGCGCCACCGTCAAGGGGAACCTGCTGGTGGCAGCCATCCAGGGCATGCTCGGCAGCCTGGCGTTCTGGCTTCTGGGCGTCAGGGGGGCCCTGCTCTGGGGGGTTCTGATGGCCTTCCTGTCGCTGCTGCCGGCCGTGGGCGCCGCCCTCGTCTGGCTGCCCGTGGCGATCTATTTCTTTCTCGCCGGTGAGGTGTGGCAGGGCGTCGCGCTGGTGGCCTGGGGCATGCTCGTGGTCGGTCTCGTCGACAACCTGCTGCGGCCGGTGCTGGTGGGCAAGGACACGCGCATGCCCGACTACGTCGTGCTCATCACCACGCTGGGAGGCATGGCCACCTTCGGCATAAACGGCTTCGTGCTGGGCCCGGCGGCCGCGGCGATGTTCATCGCGGTGTGGCACATCTTCACCGCGGTGCGGAACTCGCCCACGACGTAGAAAGAAACCGCCGCCGAGGGCAGCGGAGGTTTGATCTCGACACCGGCATCGTGTTTTCCAGGTGCAAAGTGCTGAACTATCGCGATCGCGCGGTGGGCGGCCGCTCGTTGCCTCCCGAGGCATCCGTGCGTTATCTGTTCGTCACCAATGGCCATGCAATTCTTCGCGCCCCCGGCGAGGTTGGGGTTCAAAGGAGACACATGAGGTCCGACCAGCCGCGCCGCGTCGCAGCCCTGCTGCTCGCGTCTCTCTTCTGCGCAACTTCCGGCCACGCGAGTCTGGCGATCGGCGAGTACGCGCTCTCCGGGTCGGCTGACGGCGCCGGCACGTTCGACGTCGACGACGATCTCGACGTCTACCTGAACGGCACCCTGATCTTCACGGAGAACGTCGCGCCAGGGACGCCCCGCGCACATCAGCCGATCCGCTTCACCGCAAACGTCGGCGACACCATTCGCCTGACCGTTCGCGACTCCTACGGAGTCTGCGTTGTGCTGAACCGCGTGTTCATCACCGACGCGTTCGGCCGCTACGCGGTGGCCGATCCGGGCTTCGCGGAAGTCTGCGGCTTCCCGCCGGGCGACCGGGGTGTCGTGTACGACGTGACGCTCCCGATCCCGACGCTCGCGGATCCGCCCGCATTCTCGGAGGTGGCATTGCCCGGCTCGACGCTGGCGGGTGTCGTTCCCGGTCCCGGTGGCCAGCTGTACGGCGTCACCTACGACGGCGGCGTCAATGACAAGGGCACGATCTTCCGGTACGACCCGTCTTCGGCGACCGTGACCACCCTCCACAGCTTCGACGGCACCGACGGCGCGACTCCCTATTTCGAATTGACGCTCGATCCCGCGAGCGGAAAGTTCTACGGAACGACCTTCCAGGGAGGCCAGGGCAACAACCTGGGGACCATCTTCAGGTTCGACCCTGCGACGAACGCCCTGACGACCCTGAAGGCGGACTTCTCCTCCGACTACGCGCCACGCGGGCTCGTGCTGGTGGACGGGTTCCTCTACGGCGTGCTCACCTACTCGTACGGAGCGGTGTTCCGGATCGGGCTGGACGGGAGCGACTTCACCGTCATCCACCGGTTCGCCGGCTTCTCGTCGCTCCCGCAGGCGCTCACGCCGGGCCCGCCTGTCGATCCCGCGCCGTACCCCCGCCGACTGTACGGGATGACGACGTACGGCGGCATCGTCTGCCATCCGAACTACCCCGGCTGTGGGACGATCTTCCGCCTCGCTCCCATTCTGGCGGGAGAAACGGACGAGAAGTTCGAGACGCTGTACGAGTTTCAGTCCCCGACGAACCAGTTCCACGCCAACTTTCCGCAGGGCAATCTGATCTGGTCGTCGAATGGCTCGCTCTACGGCACCACCGCCTACGACCTCTTCCGTCTCGACCCGGGCGATCTGCCGTTCGTCTGGACCGGCGGACGCGGCGTCAATCTCTCCGCGATCGAAGGCTCCGATCAGCGTCTCTATCTGGCGGATTACTCCGGCGGCACCGAAGGGGCGGGGAAGGTGATCTCGCTGAACCTCGACGGCACGCTGGTAAAGCCCCTGTCCACCTTCTCGTACACCACCGGCTCCAAGAGCTACGGGCCTTACGGCAGGCTGTACCGCAACGCCGTCGGTACGGTCTTCGGAACCACGGAGTACACGATCGATCCGCCGGAGCGTGGCGTGATCTTCGCGATCGCACGCACCGGGCCGGTCGCGAACGCGCAGTCGGTGACCACCAGCGTAGCGACTCCGGTCGGGGTCACGCTGACCGGATCGGACCCAGGCGGAAAGCTGCTGACGTTCGCCGTCGTCACGAATCCCCAGCACGGGACGCTGTCCGGCGCCGCTCCAAATCTGACCTACACTCCGAACGGGAGCTACGCCGGGACGGACAGCTTCACCTTCGCCGTGTTGAACGCGCAGGAGATCAGCCTGCCGGTGACGGTGTTGATCGACGTCGAGTCCGTCAGCACGACGATCGGGCCCCTGGGCGGCTCGTTCGCGCTGCCCGATGGCTCGGTCACCGTCACGGTGCCGCCTGGAGCGGTCATCGTGCCGACCGACTTCATGATCACCAGCTCGCCGACCAGCATCTACGGGATCGGGACGCCCGCATCGCTGGTCAAGGTGGTGAGCCTCGCACCGGCGGGGCTGGTCTTCCTCGTTCCGGTCGAGCTCCGCTTCCGCTGGCCAGACGTCGCACCCGAGAACGGGTTCGTCGACGGCCTCGGCGTCGACGAGGGCACGCTGCGTGTCTACCGGAACGGTTCGGCGATCACCGGCCAGTGCCGCACGCCGGCGTATCAAACCGGGACATGCACGACCGAGTGCTGCGACGTGGTGGCGAACACCTGGGCAGTGAACGTGTCGAGCTTCAGCGAGTACGTGCTCGATGCCGACGTCTGCGCAACGTACGAGAAGCCGAAGCTCACGCTCGGGAAGCTTCTTGCGCCGCAGGGCGACGACACGCTCACGTTCACGGGAATGTTCGTCGCCCCGGCCTCGCCGCCCGATCCCGACCTGAAGGGCGTCACGATCACGCTCGAGGACGCGAGCGGCCTCCTCGCCGAGGTCGCGCTGCCCGCGGGCAGCTACGACAAGGTCACCAAGACCGGCTGGAAGGTCAACAAGAAGCGCACGTCGTGGACGTGGCTGCACCCCAAGGATGGCGCCCTGAGCGGATTCGTGAAGGCGGCGCTCACCGTGCGAAAGGCCAAGCTGGTGGTCGTCCTGAAGGGGCAGCTAGGGAGCTACGTCGCGACACCACCAGCGGCGATCGCCATCCGGCTTCCCGCCACCGCCGGATGCGCGCGTGCGGACTTCGGCACAGCCGGACACTCGTGCGTCGTCAAGAACAAGGGGAAGACGCTGAGCTGCCAGTGAGCCGGGTTCCGGCACCGTGCAGCAACCGGTCCGCAGCCACCACGAACGACATCTCCGGACGACTCACGACCCGGGATCATCAGGCGAGGTCCCGGAGAAGCGAACCTGGACATGACGACCTCGAGTCACGGCTCCGCGTACGCGACACGCGAAGTACGCCGGTGCGGCCCTCCTGTGCTTTCTCTCGTTCGTGACGACGGGCGCGGCGAACGCCGCCGTGCGCAGCGTCGACGGGTTCGCAGCGGACGTCGGCGACTGCGTGCCCGCCCTCGCCCGGACCACCGGGCACGAAGAACGCTTCTGCCGCGTGCTTCGTCGGCCCGGGATTCCAGAGGCGCACGTCGCCGGTCTGAAGCCAGGTAGCCCTCGAGCGACCGGCGGCCGATCCGTCTTCTTGCGAGAGGCCGTGATCATGCGCAGGTGGGCCGCGTTGAACGAGAGGACCTTCGTCCCCATCGCGGAGAGCGCGTCGCTGCCACGGCGCCCGTATACGAATCCGCTCGTGCGCGCCTGTCGTCGCGCGCCGCGCCGCGGCGCTTCTATTCGAGCTCGACACCATCCAGGTACGTGGACAATTCGCCTACCCACTTTCGCGACGCGACGGCGTCGGCGCTCCCGGCCTCCTGCTCGAGGGCGGCGCCGATGTCCGTGATGGCCTGGAATCCAAAACTGGCCCCGGATCCCTTCATGGAGTGCCCCAGACGCTCGACGGTCTCGAATTCACCCCGAGCCAATGCGTCCAGCATCGTGATGACATCCTGCCTGCGGTTCTTCAGAAACGCGGGTATCCGCGCTGCCAATTTAGGGTACGCAAGCACAAAGCTCAGGTTCTTCTGGATGCTCTCCGCTTTCGATGATGGCGGCGCGACCATGGAATGGTCCTTGATCGACTGCAGCAGCACCTCCTGCTTGATTGGTTTCGTCAAGAAAGCCGTGCACCCTGCGGCCAGGCACTTTTCGCGATCCCCTTTCAAGGCAGAGGCCGTCAGTGCGAGGATCGGTGTCGGCGGCCGGCCGTTCGCACGTTCCCACTCCCTGATCGTCCGCGTCGCGATCAAGCCATCCATGAGCGGCATTTGCCTGTCCATCAGGACGAGGTCGTAGTGGCCGGCGGCAAACATTTGACAGGCGATGGCCCCGTTCTCGGCGATTTCGACCCGGTACGGCGTGTCTTCCAGGTAGGCCACCGTGATCGTGGCGTTGTCGGGGGAGTCTTCGGCCAGAAGAATACGCAGCGCCGGCAACGGTAGCTCGGGGCTCATGGCGCCCGGCAGCGCGACCCGCACCGGAGCCCCGGCCCAGAACTCGAACGGCACGACGAAAGAAAAGACGCTGCCCTTGTCGACTGTGCTTTCGCACCAGATGCGTCCGCCCATCAGCTCCACCAGGCGCTTGGAAATCGTGAGCCCCAGCCCCGAGCCCCCGAACCTGCGAGTGGTGGATGAGTCGGCTTGCGTGAATCGCTCGAACACCCGGAGCAGTTTCTCACTCGGGATTCCGACGCCGGTGTCCGAGATCGTGAACCGCAATGCGGTCGGGACGGAGGAGTCCACATCCGGCGTGACTCGCAGGGACACTTCGCCTGATTCCGTGAACTTGATCGCGTTGCCCATCAAATTGAGCAGCACCTGCCGCAGCCGCGTCGGGTCCCCGACCAGGGTGGCGGGCACGGTTGGCGCGATCTCGCACACCAGGGCCAGCCCTTTCCCCTGAGCCCTGACCTCCACCATCTCCGTTACCTTCTCCAGCAGGTCGTTCAACGAGAACCCGGTCTGTTCCAGTTCGAGCTGCGAGGCTTCGACCTTGGAGAGATCGAGGATGTCGTTGATGAGATTCAGCAGGTTGTCGCCGGCGCGGCGGAAGATCTGCACATATTTTGCTTGCTCCGGGGAGAGAGTCGTCTTCGCGAGCAGGTCCGCGATGCCCATGATGGCGTTCATCGGCGTCCGGATTTCATGACTCATACTCGCCAGAAAATCCGACTTGGTCCGGCTCGCACTCTCGGCCACGGCCTTGGCCTGCTTCAGTTCCACCTCCACCCGCTTGCGCTCCGTGACGTCGCGCGCCGCGGCGAAGACGCCCTGCAGCGTGCGGTCCCGGTCGTAGAAGGTGGTGGCGTTGTAGGACACCACCGTTTTCTTCCCGTCTCGGGCGCACGCTGTCAGCTCGTAGTCGGTGACCTTCTTTTCGCTCAGCGCGAGCTTGATCCCTGCTTCGGCCCGCTCCGGATCGGTGAAGAAGCCCTTGAAGGGCGCGCCGATCAGCTCGTCGCGCGTCCAGCCGGTGAGCGCTTCCATCTGCTTGTTGACATCCGTGATGATGCCGGCGGGGTCGGTGGTCATGATCGCGTCGATGTTGGATTCGATCAGCGAGCGCGTGTAGAACTGCTGGTCGCGCAGGCGCTGATCGAGCTTCTTCTTCTCGGCTTCGACCTGCTGGCGCGCGGTGTTGTCGGTGCCGATCAGCAGATAGCCGATGATGACGTTCTGTGCGTCGCGCAGCGCCGTGACGGACACCACCGCCGGGAACCGGCTCCCATCCTTCCGGATGTAGGTCAGCTCATAGATGTCCTCGATCCCGCGCGACGCCTTGAACACCAACGCCTCGAAGCCCGGCGTGATCGGGGTTTCGAGCTCGATGCTGAGCGTCTTGGCGCGCGCGATCACTTCCTGCGGATCGGAGATGTCGGCCGGCGTGATTTTGTTCATCACCTCGGCCGCCGTGTAGCCAAGCATCCGCTCGGCGCCGACGTTGAAGATCTGGATGACACCCTTCGCGTCGGTGGCGATGCTCGAGAAGTTGGCGCTGTTGAAAATCGCGCTCTGCAGGGCCCCCGCCTTCAGCAGCGCCTCTTCGTGCGGATCGTCGAGGAGCAGTTTCATCTCGGACACCCTACCACGTACTGCGCACTTGCGGCGGAACAACCACGACGCGCGAAAAAATCGCAGCCACAGCCACAACCGCAAGCGCCTTGAAGCCCGACGCCCGGTGCTTCTGGACCGACACCCAGGCCAACTTCCTCGAGACCTGGCGTCACTTCGTCGCGGGGGCGCGCAGCGTCGATCCCGCGGCGCGCGTCGGCGGTCCCGAGCCCGTGGCTGGCCCGGAAAGCATCAAGCCCGGTGAGGCGGTGCCGCTCATGCAGGCATTCATCGAGTTCTCGGCGGCCCAGAGAATCCAGCCCGACTTCATCAGCTACCACCTGCTACTAACCCAACGAGCAGCGCGACGACCCGAGCTGGCCGGACCTCGAGCGCATGAAGGTCGTGTTCGCTGCTCGGCGCAAACGGCACGCCTCTCGTGTCCGAGCACTACCCCAGCGTCGAGTTCGAACCGCACCATCAGGTCATTCGATCCGAGGACGACGTGCAGACTGGACGCGGCTGGCGAGGCTCCCCCCGAGGCGACATACGTGCCGTAGGCGTTGCTGTCGCCCCGACGTCCACAGAGCGTTGCCGTCGTGGTCCAGGACGGAGAACTCGATGAAGAGCCGGCGAAAGCGGACTCCGCTGGGGAGATTGTGGCCGGCCAGGTTGTCGACTCGAACGACCGCTCGGAGTCCGCCACTGGTCGACTGGACGTCCTCGATCTCGACGCTCGCGGTCTGCTCGCGCGCGAACTCGAGCAAGGTATCGCGCTGTGTGAGCACGCTCATCTCGGGCTGGATGTTCATCCAGTCAAAGTCCGCGTGGCCAAGGAGAAGCGGGAACTGCTGCTGGAACGCGTTGACGAAGAGGTTCCGGCCGGGGAACGCATGCCGGCGATAGTCGTCTCGCACCGGGAGCGCGAGGTACTCGGGCGGTCGGGAGTTGTCGTAGCGGAAGAAGCTGTCGTCCTGGATGTTCGCGACCTTGAACGCCAGCCCAGGCGGTCCGGCAGGCGACCGCTGGCTTCGAACCGGCGGATGGCGAAGTAGCCAGCGGTCAGCAGCAGGACGATCGAGAGGGCGCCGGCGACGAACGAAAGGGCGATGAGGCGCCATGCTCTCGTCGACTCGTGAGGCTCCCCGCTCCCGACCACGGCGAACGACGTTGGATCGGGACAGGCTCTTCGGGGGGCGAGGTGCCGGACGGTCCCACGCTGTCACTCAGCGTGCCGTCTCGGTGGGTCGTCACGCCTCTCCGATCGCCGCCATGACGGTGTCGAGGATGGCCGCCGCAGGTTGGTCGTAGTCGATCGAGAGCGGGCTGCCATATCGGACGCTGAGCTCGATCCGGGTCTTGCGCAGCTTGAGCCCCGTCTGGTCGAACGCCTCCCTCAAGCCGCGGAGCTGCACCGGTACGACCACGGGTCGGAACTGCTTGATGATCTGGGCGCAGCCGATGCGCCCCGGGGCTCCTGGTGTTGTCGTGCCCTGCGGGAAGGTCAGCACCCACCCACCATTCAACCCCGTGTGGATGTTCTTGATGTCCTCGGGATCGACCTTGCGCTCGATCGACTGGTCGCCCTCTTTCCAGGTGCGCTTGACGCAGATCGTACCATTGTACGACATCAGCCGTGGAAGCCATCCGCGGTTTTTCATCGTTTCGATTGCCGCCACGATGTAGAGATCGGTGCGCGGCCAGACGAGGTACGGCCGTCGCAGATAGCTCACGGAGTGAAACACCACGACGGAGTCCATGTAGTGCGTCAGGTGGTTGGCAACCAGCAGGACGCCGCGGGACGGCAAGCGCTTGAGATGCTGGACTCCCTCGATACGCAGGCGGTTGAGCACACGTAGCTGCAGGACGGTGAGATACCCCCCCAAGTTGATCATGCCCCAACGAACGGGGCGCAGGCGACCGAACGCGTCTCTGAGCATCCGGCGTGATCTTAGAGTCAAAAGGAGCGTGGGGGAAGTACACCCCTTCGCGGCTGTCGCGTGAGGCCGGTGCGCTGGTGGGAAATCCCAGCGCCGCAGCAGCCTCCGCCATCCGTCGATCGTAGGTGACGATGCCGCGCAGCACGCGCCTTGCTGCGCCTACGGCGACCGGCCCGTGCGCGCCACCCCGCAGGAGATGCGGTCCGGCTCGCTCCGCAGGTACGCCCGCAGCGCTCGCGACTCGGGCTCGAGCACGACGAGCTTCACGAGGGCCGGGGAGTCGAGGTAGACCGCCGCGGACGGCTCAGCGCTCGGCCCTGCGCAGGAGCCGCAGGCGCTGCGACGGAGTCTCTCTGCTCGACGCCACGCGGACGGGGGGCGGAAGATCGAGCAGGTCCTCCTCGGCGCGCGTCAAGCGACCCGCGGCCTCGAGCGCTTCGCGCACGTCGGCTGAATCGAGGGGCGCCAGGACGGCGACGGGTCGTCCGCGCTCCGTGATCTCGATCCGCTCGCCGCGACGCACGCGGCGCAGTGCACGCGACGCATTTTGCTGCAGCTGCCGCACACCGATGCGTTCCATGTGCGTCGCTGCAGCACATCGAGTGGGGCCAGAGGAGGGTCGTCTTGCGCCCTCGTGCCCCCGTGCATCACGGACGCCACTGCCGCGTGATCCCGACGAACCATGCGTGCCCGCGCACCGCCAAGCTGCTGCCGTCGAAATCTCCCCCCACCAGGCCGCTCTGCTCGACCTGACGCGTCGGCCCGAAGGTGTACTGGTACGACAGATCGAGTTGCACGTCCCCCATGCGCCAGCCGAACCCCGCTGCCAGGACGTGCTCGAGGATCACCGGGATCACGGGCATGAGGGTCGCATCCGGAACGGGGCTCGGATGATGAGTGTATCCGAGGCGAACGGTGTGCTCGGGCGTCAAGAATAGCTCGTAGCCGAGCCCGATCGTGTACGTGTCCTGCCAGTCGACCGCGACTTGGTCGCGGACCTTCGTCACGCCGAGAGCGCCTTTCCCGCGCGTCAGCGCGAAGCGAATGTGATCGAACGCGTCGGACCAGTCTCTCCAGGTGATCTCGGCGGACAGACGGCTGCGCGAGCCGAGGTCGTGCCGGATGCCGACCGCGACCGCTCTCGGTAGGCTGATCTCGATCGAGGAGTCGAACTCGTCCCGGGCGCCGCCGAGATCGACCTGTGCCCGGCCGCCGACGTTCGCCCCGAACTCGTTCGGCGCCGTGTAGCTCGCGCCGATAACGGTCCCGGGTCGCACGACGTATTGCATCCCGATCGCCCAGGCGGGTGCAAAGCCGATGCCTCGGGTGCTCACGTCGGCCGGCACGCCCTGGAGCTGCCCGGTCTGGACCCAGTACGGCAGCTGGAACCGGACGTAGGCTCCTGCGACGCCGAGATGCGCACCCACACTGAGGCGATCGGTCACGCGATAGCCGACGCCGGCGACGAGCTTCGCGAAGGCGGCGAACGATCGGTACGCGTGCCTTCCCGGCCCGAACACGGGGGGCGTGCTCAGGTCGTAGCTGGCTCCGAAGCCCGCGGGGACGAACAGGCCGAAGCCGTAGCCGAGGCGGTCGTTCGTCGTCGATCGAGCGAGGTACGCGATGTCGGCGATCGGCAGCAGTGTGCCCGTGCCGTCGGCGGCGGCGTTCTCCGCATCCGAGTAGTGGAACGCGAAGAGGTATTGACCGAGATGGAGGTCGGCCAGCGCGGCCGGCTCGATGTTCGCGAGCGCCGCCGGGTTGTCGAGCAGGACGCTGCCGTTGTCGGCGTGTGCGACGTTGGTGGCGCCACGTCCGGCAGGGATCGGCCCCATGCCGTCGCGCAGAAAGCCGTCCGCGAACGCGAGTCGGTCGAGCAGCAGATGGAGCATGCAGGCGAACAGCAGCCGGAGCGCCGGGCGCTCGAGACACCGCGGGCAAGAGGAGGGCATGCGGAATGCACCGTTCGTTCGATCTCACCAGGACGCGGGCTCGACGACGGCGCGTCAGGAGCCCGACCAGCGCAGCGTGACGAGGAAGTAGTGCTCGAGCAGCCGGAGCTCGCACGCATCCGCCAGCAGATGTCGGCGCGCCAGCTCGCTCGCTGCGCGATGGTCGGCGACCTCGAGCCCGAGATCCCGCGCGAACGCATGCACGTCCGTCAGGCCGCTGACGAATCCGGCTCCGAGGTCTGCGTACGTCTCCGCGAACGCACTGATGCGAGCGTCGCCGGTCGAGCGCGAGATCACCTGGTCCGACATGTAGTCAAAGGAGATCTCGAAGCGGCCGAGCCGCTTGCGAAGCTGGAGCAGGACCAGGACGACCTCGTCCAGCGGGAGGAAGAACGTGTTGCCCTCCCAGATGACGTAGCTCGGAAGTCGCGGGTCGAAGCCGGTCGAGATCAGTGCGTCGATGAAGTCGTCCCTGACGTAGTCGCAGGAGAGATGCTGCGCTTCCGCCTCGTGGCCATGTCGGTGCAGGCAGGCACGCTTGAAGTCGAGGACCGGCTGCCGATCGATCTCGAACCACGCGACGTCGCCCGTGTCGCAACGAAGACGTCGCGTGTCGAAGCCCGCACCGAGGACGACGACCTGTGCGACGCGCCGGCTCGCGGCCGTCAGGTAGTCATCGATGTAGCGCGTGCGCAGCACGATCATCCGCGGCGCTTCGGGAAGCACCGTCCGGAGCGCCGCGGCCAGCCGTTCGGTCGCACCGTCGACGAAGCAAGCTGCCAGCGAGTCGTCGAACAGGCGGCCGGGCCGGCGGCTCTCCTCGAGACGCCACTGCGCGGTAATGAACGCTGTCCTGCCGACCTCGTCGATCGGCGTCGCTCCGACGTGCGAACCATCATGGTCCTCGATCATCATCGCCTCCTGCCAGGATCGTTGCGGCTCCTGGGCGGTGCAGGTCCCAGACGAGTCCCACTCGCTCGAGCGCGCGGAGCAGCAAGCCGCTCAGGTCCACCTCGTTCCAGCGCAGACCCTGGATCGCCGAACGAGGAAACGCGTGGTGGTTGTTGTGCCAGCCTTCGCCCAGCGCCAGCCAGCCGAGCAGCCAGTTGTTGCGGCTCGCGTCGGGGGTCGCGAAGCGGCGCACGCCGAAGGTGTGGCCGATCGAGTTGATGCTCCATGTGACGTGCTGGACGACGAACACGCGCGTCAAGCCGCCCCACAGGAAGGCGCGGGACGCGCCCGCGGCCCCGTCGACGGCGAAGCCGAGTGCTGTCGGGATCGCGAGCGACAGCAGCGTCCACACCAGGTACAGCCGATCGACGGTGGCCACCACGGGATCACGCAGGAGATCCGCTGCGAACGTCCGCACCACCGTCTTCTCTTCGGCGAAGAACCAGCCCAGGTGGGCATGCCAGAGTCCGCTCGCCGAGCGGCCCTCGGCGGGCGAGCTCGGATGGGGCGAGTGTGGATCACCGGGGCGGTCGGTCCAGCCGTGGTGACGGCGATGGTCGGCAACCCAGCGCATCACGGGACCCTGGATCGCCATGGCTCCCGCGACCGCCAGCGCAGCGCGCAGGATCGGGCTCGTGCGAAAGGCGCGGTGTGCGAACAGGCGATGGTATCCGACGGTGATGCCGAAGCCCGTCAAGAAGTACATTCCCGCGAAGATCGCATGGTCCATCGCGCGGAGCTTCCCGGCCGCCAGCAGCCACAGGCCGCTCGCGGCGCCGATCAGCGGGATGCCGGTGATGGCGAGCAGGACGATGCGCTCGATCCTGCGCGCGCGAGCGTCGTGGCGCTTCGTCGCGCCGTGCGGCAGCGTCGAGGCGCGTCGACGAGGTGCAGCAGACGCGGCGTGCTCCGTTCCGCTCACGACGAGCCCCTCGCCGCGTCGCTCCGTCGGAGGACGTCGAGCAGCCAGTCGCCCGACTCCGCCCACAACGATCCGCTGAGGTCGTTGCGAAAGAAGCCGAAGTGTCCGACGCGGGGAAGCCCGAGGTCGCGCGGCGAGACGTGACGCCGCAGGACCGCAAGTCGAGGCTGGCTCGACAGCAGGCGGTCCACGGCGCGGCTCGGGGCCAGCATGTCGTCGGAGAAGCTGTACGCGAGGACGGGTGCCGCGAGCCGGTCGAAGAACGGGTCGCGCTGCAGGTAGTCGCGCGTCCGCGCCCAGCGCGCCCACTCGAGCCCGACGCGCGGAGGGAGATCCTCGCCCAGACGCAGGATCCGGGCGGGCAGGAACCCCGCGAGCCCGACCAGGGAAGGCATGACGACCCAGCACAGCAGCCAGAACGCGGCCCGCAGAGGCATGGGCCAGTGGCCCCAGTAACCCTCCTGCGCTGCCACGCAGACGACGGCGTCCACGCGGTCCGGCGCGGCGACGAGCGGCAGAAGCTGGCCGCCGACGCTGTGCGCGACGACGCACAGCTGGCGCGGCCGAAGCTCGTTCCGCGCCCAGTCGAGGCTCGCGGAAAGATCGAGTCGACCCCAGTCGCCGAGCCGCGCCGGGTCGTGGCGGATCGGTCCGCTGCGCGATCCACCGACGCCGCGGTAGTCGAAGGTGATCGCGGTGATGCCACGGGTGACGAGGTAGCTCGCGTACCTGGCATAGAGACGCCGGCACACGCCGGTGGCCCCGGCGATCACAGCGACCGGCCGTGCTTGCTCGCGACCGCCGTGCAGCGAGGCCGCAAGCAAGCGACCGTCGGCGCACCGTATGTGGAGCTCCGTTTCCACCACGCTGCGTCCTCTACCGGAACTTCCGGTTCAGGCGGTCGTCGGGCGGATCGAGGTCGAGATCCCGCAGCGCGCCGCGCGCTCGGGCTGCGAACTGCTGCCGGGCGGCCTCGTTTCCCCGCAGGCGGATCCCCCACCTGACGGCCCGCGCAGAGCGCTCGGACTCGCTGCGCCCAAACATGTCCAGCACCTCGGGCCACATGCGCTCGAGCGCGCGCTGGACGGCGTCGCGGCCCTCCGCGGTCCGCAGCGCGTCTTCCGTGATGCGGCGACCGTGCGCGGTGTGGCGCGTCTCGTCCGCGACGATCCCCGGCATGATCGCGGCCCAGGGGCGGTAGCTGCTCTCCGCCATCTCATCGATGATCTCGAGCGCGCCCCATTCTGCGAGCCAGGAGGTGATCCCGCGCTCGGCCCACGTGGTCTTGCCGGCGAGCCAGTCCTGCGGGTAGGCGATGCGCGCGACGCCGCGCTCGAGCATGTACGCGGTGTCGACGCCGGTGGCCGCGAGCACCTCCGCGCTGACGATGTAGTGCGACATCTCGTCGCGCGCGCCCTCGAAGCAGTACATCTTCTCGTGCGCGTTCGGCGCGATCTCCGAGATGCGCAGGTACTCGGCGACGCCCATCAGCTCTCCTTCGGTATGGGCGAGCATCTGGTGGAGCAGGACGTGCCGGTACTCCTCGGGCATCCCGGCGAGCTCGTCCGGACCTTCGATTACGATCTTGTCGGCCATGGACCCTCCAAACGTTCGTCACCCGTCACGGGTGAGCGTCGATCCTGCGCAGCGTGATGCGGAGAAGCACGAGGCCTCCGGCCTCGAAGCCGGCGGCAGACATGCGGAGGAAGCGCGCGTAGTTCCGCACTAGCGCGTCGCCGACGATCCGTTCGGCAGCCTCTTCTTGCGCCGCCAGCCGGCTGGCCCACTCGCGGCACGTCCGCGCGTAGTCGCACCGGTCGTTGCGCAGGCAGGTGATCTCGAACAGTCCGTCCACCGCTTCGACGATCTCGCCGAGCGACGGTAGATCGGACTCGGGAAAGACGTCGGTCGTGATGAATGCCGAGACGTGCTCGGGGCGCAGCGTTCCGTACGCGATCGTCTGCAGCGACATCGCACCGCCCTCGCGGAGCCAGTCCCGACAGCGCGTGAAGAAGTGTCGATAGGCCGCGACCTTTCGCTCGCGCGGGAGATCCCTGCCGACGAAGTGCTCGAACGCGCCGATCGAGACGATCGCGTCGTACCTCTCGCCGGGCTCGTGCTGCTGCCAGCTCTGACGCAGAGCCGTGACCTGCGGATGGCGGCGCGACTCGATCCAGCTCGCCTGGTCCCGGCTCAGCGTCAGGCCGGTCACACTCCCGACCCCGTGGACGTCGGCGAGACGCTGCATGGTCGCTCCCCAGCCGCATCCGACGTCGAGCACGCGGCGCGCGCCGACGGCTCCGGATTGCCGCGCGTGGTAGTCGACCTTGCGGTGCTGTGCCGTCTCGAGGTCGTCGCCGTCCTCGAACATGGCGCACGAGTAGGTCAGCTCGCTGCCGAGCCACAGCCGGTAGAACGGCGCGCCGACGTCGTAGTGAAATTCGATCGCGGCGAGTGAGGCTCCCGCGGCGGCCTCGTGCCCGTCGTCCACCGTCATCATGGTGGACGGATCTAGTGCCTCTCGGGCGGACGCACCATTGCGCCGGATACATAAGGTGGCCGCGCGCAGCGACGCTCAACCGGTGCGGCCAGCTTCGGTGTGTGGATTGACGGATTCGAGAACAGCGAGATCCCGGCTCAGTGAATCGCGCAATCCCGCTCCAGCACGCGAACGACGAGCCCTCTCGGGTGCGCCGTGAACCTCTCCCGGAGGATGCACATCTGCGGCATCGAGAGTACGGCCACGTGTTCGCTCGCTTCGTCCGTGACCAGGATCAGGGTTCGGATCTTTCCGGTGAGCTCGGCGATGGCGTCCTCGGGATCTCGCGCGACACGGATCCCCTCGAAGCCGAGGTTTCTGGTGATGTCGCCGAAGGTTCCTGTGCCCGTGGGGCCAAGCAGGTGGTACGCGATCGTGACGGCTTCCCTTTCGGGGCTGACGACGACCTGCGTCGACGTGGGGACGGACGAGCAGGCTCCGTCGACACGGAAGCGATCATGCCATGTGACGGCGCAGGGTGCATCACCTGATCGACGACGGCGCGCGTCGCGCACCCCTCCGTGCAGCCAGCGCTCGCACGCGCTACCGGTCCACCCGAACGATGAGCCGGCTGCCCGACTTCGTGATCATCGGTGCGGCGCGCTGCGCCACCACCTCCCTCTACGCGTACCTGCGCGAGCATCCGGAGGTCTTCATGAGCCCGGAGAAGGAGACCGACTTCTTCTCGCTCGGGGACTTGCCGCCGAGCGAGGTTCCGCTCGCCGCGTCGGCGTACCGCGCGCGCACCCGCGAGGAGTACGAGCGCTTGTTTCGCAGGGCCGGCCAGGCGCGCGCGGTGGGCGAGGCGTCGCCGACCTACCTGTTCTACCCGCGGAGTGCTGCGCGGATGCAGCAGGCGATCCCGGAGGCGAAGCTGATCTGCATCCTGCGCGACCCGATCGAGCGCGCCTACTCGCACTACGCGCTGGCGCGCAAGATGGGCTTCGAGGTGGTCGCCGATTTCGAGGCCGCCGTGGCGGCAGAGGACGAGCGCTGGCTGCACGATCGCAGCATGCGCCGCACCTACACGCGCGCGAGCTTCTACCACGACGGGCTGCGCGAGTTCTGGACCAGGTTCGCGCGCGAGCAGATTCTGGTCTTGCTGTTCGAGGACTTCGCGGCCGACCCGGCGGGGACGATGCGCACCGTCCACGACTTCCTGGGGGTCGATCCAAGCTTCACGCCCGACGTCGGCATCCGGCACAACCGCTCCATGCTGCCGCGCAGCACGCTCGTGCGCGAGGCATTTGGCCGTCCGTTCCGCCTGCGCCGGTTCCTGCAGCGAAGTCTGCCGCCGCGCCTCGTGACCCAGCTCGGCAACCTCATCATGCGACCACCCCCCGGCCTCGCGCCACAGGTCCGTGCGCGGTTGCTGCCGCGCTTCGCCGAGGAAACCCGGCGGCTCGAGACGCTCCTCGATCGCGACCTGAGCAGCTGGCGATCGATTTGAGCGCGTGGTCCGAGTATGCTGACGAGCGACCGACGAGGGTCGTGGGTGATCTCGGCGTCAGCTCGCGAGGGGGAGGCATGGAAGGCGACAGCTACTGCGTCAACGAGCCGTCCGTGATCAGTGAGGTGATCGACGGCGAGACCATCGTCCTGAACTTCGAGAGCGGCCACTACTACAGCTTCAACCCGAGCGCGTCGGAGATCTGGCAGCGCGTGTGCACGGGCAGCCCGATCGCGGTGGCCACCGAATGGGTGGCGCGGCGCTTCGCGATCGACCCGGCGACCATCCGGCCGGAGGTCGAGGGCTTCGTCCGGCGTCTCGAGGAGGAGCAGCTGATCCGGCGCGCGGCGGAAGACACGGTCCCGGCGCCGGCCACCGACCCCGAGACCCCGGGTAATCCCGTCGCGGCGTTCTCGTCGCCCGACTTCGAGAAGTTCACCGACATGGAGGAGCTGCTGCTGCTCGATCCGATCCACGAGGTTAGCGACTCCGGCTGGCCGCGGAAGCCCGAGTGACCACGTCTCTCGGGCGAGCGGCACGCGTCTCGGTCGTGCTCCCGGTCTACAACCGCGCCGCGTACGTCGGCGAAACCATCGCGAGCGTGCTCGCACAGACGCTTCCCCCGGACGAGCTGATCGTCGTCGACGACGGATCCACGGACGAGTCGATCGCCGTCGTCGAGAGCTTCGCCCGGCCGTGCCTGCACGTCATCCGCCAGGAGAACGCCGGCATCGGTGCGGCGCGCAATCGCGGGCTCGAAGCCGCGACCGGCGAGCTGATCGCCTTCATCGACTCGGACGACGTCTGGGAGCGTGACAAGCTCGAGCTCCAGGTGCGGGCAATGGGCGAGCGCGACGAGGTGCAGCTCGTGTTCGGGCACCTCGTCGAGTTCCTCTCGCCCGACCGCGCCGACGAGCTGGCAGGCTCGCTGCGGGTCGGGACCGATCCGGTGCCGGGACTGATGGCCATCACGCTGCTCGCTCGCCGCATCGCGGTCGAGCGCATCGGACCCTTCGACGAGGAGCTTCGCGTCGGCGAGTTCGTCGAGTGGATGGCCCGTGCGCACGACCTCGGGCTCGCGAGCCTGATGCTTCCCCAGATCGTGGCGCGACGCCGCATCCACGGCGGCAACACGGTGCTGACGCGCTCCAACGCCGACTACCTGCGCGCGATCAAGAGCACGCTCGACCGGCGCCGCAGAGCCGCGAATGCCGGCTGACGCTCGGCCCACCGTGGCGGCGCTCGTTCCGGTATGGAACGGCGCTGCCTTCCTCGCGGAAGCACTCGAGAGCATCCTCTCGCAGGAGCCCGCGGTGGACGAGGTCGTGGTGATCGACGATGGCTCGACCGATGGAAGTGGCGCGATCGCGCGCGGCTTCGGCCCGCGGGTGCGCTGCGTGCGCCAGCAGAACGGCGGCCTCGCCGCGGCGCGCAACGCCGCGGTCCGCGAGTCGCGGAGCGATCTGATCGCCTTCCTCGACGCCGACGACGTCTGGCCGCGCGGGCGCCTCGCCCGGCTCCTGCTCGCACTCGCGGAGAATCCCGACTGCGGGATCGTGCAGGGTCGCTTGCAGCGTATGGTGCGCAACGACCAGACGACGCGCTGGGAGCTGGTGAACGAGTCGTGGCGCGCACCCAACGTCGCCACGGCGCTGATCCGGCGCGCCGCGTTCACGATCGTCGGGCCGTTCGACGAGAGCGTCGCGGGTGGTGACGACGTCGACTGGCTGCTGCGCGCGAAGGAGAGCGGCGTTCGTGAGACCCACGTCGAAGCGATCACGCTCCACTACCGCCGGCACGACGCCAACATGACGAACGACGTCGCGGTGGATCAGTCGAGGCTGCTGCGCGTCCTCGGTCGAGCGGTCGCGCGTCGCCGCGCCGCGGGCGTGACCGCGACCGCGCCGCAGCAGCCCGCGGCGAAGCCTGGCGAGCGCCCATGACCGGTGCGGTCTTCGCGTCGGCGCTGGGCGCGCTGGAGACGTTCGCGATGCCCGCGGGCGCCTGCGAGCAAAGGCTCGCGATCGCCGGCGTCAATCTCCGGATGCGGCTCTCGACGCGGCACCTCGCCGACAGCTCGCTGCGTGCGCTCGCCCACCACGCCGTGGCGGAGGACTGCGCCTCGGCACCCGACCTGACGGTCCTCGTCCTCGATCGCGACGTGCCGGGCAATCCGCTGCGCGACCTCTTCCCCGCCGCGACCAGCGCTCCACCGATGGGCTATCGCGTCGAGCGCTGGTCCTACGACGGCGCTGCAGGTCGCGGGCTTCTCCACGAGGGCTTCCGGACGCTCTTCCTGTGGGACCGCGAGCACGGCCGCGCGGCGGTCTGGCTCGGCGAGGCGGGTGAGCTGCCGTATCACCTCGTCGCCTTGCCGCTGCTGCCGATCCTGAGCTGGGCTTTTGCCGCGCGCGGCTTCGCGGTGGTGCATGCCGCCGCGGTCGCGACGGCGGGCGGAGCGCTGCTGATCGGCGGCCGGTCGGGCACCGGCAAGTCGACCACGGCGCTCGCCTGCCTGGATGCGGGTCTCGGTTTTCTCGGCGACGACATGTGCGTCATCGAACCCGGCGATCCCCCCATCGTCCATTCCCTCTTCTGCTCCGCCAAGCTCGACCCGCCGGACACGGCTCGCTTCCCGGCGCTGGCGCCGGCGCTGGTGCAAGGCTCGGGACCGGGCTGGGAGAAGTCGGTCTACCTGTTCGACCGTCACCTCGCGCGCGGCGTCGTGCGCGACGCACCTCTCGCCGGCGTGGCGATCCCGCGGCGCGACGCGGGCCCCGCGGTCCGTCTCTCGCCACGCCAGGGCTTCCTCGCCATGGCGCCGAACACCGCCTTCCAGCTCCCCGGAGCGGCCCAGGCGTCGTGCGCGGGCGTCAAGGAGATCGTGTCCAAGGTGCCCGTCCACAGCGTCGGGGTCGGAGAGACCATCGCCGCGATCCCCGGACGCGTGAGCGACTTCGCGCGCAGCCTCTCGTCGCACGGCGCTCGCGCGGAGCGCCTCGCGTGACCCGGTTCACGAGCTCGTCGATCGACGGCGTGCGCTCTCTTCCCACGCCGGCGCAGGAGCTCCTGCTGAACGCGTGCCTCGCGGAGGAGGGCGCCGCGATCGCCGCCTGGCAACGCTGGTGCGCCACCACGGACCTCGACCGCATCGACGAGGAGTCGTTCCGCCATCTTCCGCTGGCCTGGTACCGCCTGCAGGGCCTCGTACCGCGAGACCGCACGCTCGAGATCGCAAAGGGCGTCTACCGGCAAGCGTGGTACCGCAACCAGCTCCTCCTGCGCACGGCGGGCGGCGTCCTCGATGCGCTCGGGGCCGCAGGGATCGAGGCGATGCTCCTCAAGGGCACCTCGCTTGCGGCTCGCTACTACCCAGCTGCCGCGACCAGGCCCATGGTCGACATCGACATCCTGGTGCCGCATGACGACGCGGAGCTCGCCTTCGCCGTGCTCGCGAGCGACGGCTGGCGACCCGTCAAGCAAACGCCCGCGAAGGATCTCGTCGGCTACGCGCACGCCGTCTCCTTCATCCGCGACCAGACCAACCTCGACCTGCACTGGAACGCGCTCTGGCCGCAGCGCACGGCCGATGCCGATCGGCCGTTCTGGCAGGATGCGAGGCGCATCGATCACCAGGGCCGCACGGCCTGGGCCCTGGCGCCGAGCGACGAGCTCTTCCATACCTGCATGCATGGCGCGCGCCAGAGCCAGAACGCCTACAGCTGGGCGCCGCTCCCACTGATCCGCTGGATCACCGACGCCTTCATGATCGCGCGCCGCTGCGACCTCGACTGGGCGCGGATCGCTGCTCTCGCCGAGCGCTACCACGCCCGGCTCCACCTGCGCGATGCGTTCCGCTGTCTACGCCACTTCGGTTTCGCGGTGCCGGACGCCCTGCTCGCCGAGTGGGCGCAGGCGCGCTCGCCGGCCGACGAGCTCCACTACGAGCTCGCGCTCACGCCACGGCCGCCGCGCTTTTTCGCTGCGCTGCCGCGCTTCCAGTTCTGGAAGAGCTACCGGATGAAGAGTTACATCGAGCAGGGTGCGAACGGCGGCGGGCGCGCGGGTGTGGCGCAACGACTCGCCGGCTTTCCGCCGTACGTGGTGGCTTTCGTCAAGGCGGATCTGGATGCGGTGCGGTTGAGGGATGTTCCCGGCAGGCTCGGGCGCAAGCTCGCGGGGCGGCCGTGGTTGCTGCGGCCGTAGGATAAGAAGGTTCTGCAGTTCCCTCACCCGCGGAACAGCCTCCGATCCCAGACCACCGGCTTCGGCGCGCTTGCCCTGATGCGAGCGAAGTCCGGGTGTGCCGGGTTGATCAGCGCGTTGCGCTCGACCCGCGTGACGGCGGATGGGACCAGGAGCACCGCGGTGCGCCCCCTGGCGTACCACGCGTCGCCCAGCAGTCGCGTGGTCTCGACGTCGCTCCGGTCCTCGACATCCGGCGTGGACAGCTCCTCGATCGCGACGCTCGGTGGAATGACGATCGCCGCGAAGTGCAGGTCGCGCGGGGGGCGTCCGATGTTCGCATGGACGAGGATCTCGAGCATCGCCCCCGAGAAGGTCTCGCAGGCGTACACGAGCGGACGGCCGAGCGAGTTCCACCTTCCCGGGTATCGCGCCGCGCCGTCGCCGGACAGCACGGGGAAGAAGTTCTTGCAGATGCGGTATGCGCGAAACCCGGTCTTACGCCGGGATGCCATGCGCGAGCTTCCAGAGGACAGACTCGGCCTCGAGGGCGCCGAGCTCCGTCGTGGCGGCCTCGAGCGGCGAGCTGCCGTTCAGCTCGGGATGCGGGCGACGCAGCCACTCGTGGGCGTCTTCGGCATCACCCCACACGAGTTCCGCAGTCGCGATCAGGCGCGCGAGTCGCGCGATCCTCTCGCTGGCGTGCGCCCCGAGCCTGCGGCGACTCCGGCCGAGCGTCGCCTTGGGGACGACGCGATGGAGTGCGGCGGTGCGCTCGCGCCGGTCGGACAAGACGCGCTCGACGCACGATTCGAGCGCGGCCGGGGGGAGTCCCGCGGCGACACAATCGATGAGGTCCGAGATGGACCGGATGCGGCGGCCGAGCACTCGCTCTCCGCCCATGACTTGCGCGATCTTTTTAGCACCGACCATCGGCTCACCTCGTTGGTCTCGACTGAGACGATTTCTAGTCTCGAGCGAGTCCGGACGCAATGGGCTGCCGTTCGGGGCGATCGTTCTGGACTTGACGCACCTCTGGCTCGATTGAGCACCTGCGGGCGCAGGCGATCCGGCTCGCGGGCGCGGAACCGCTGCGGCGCGGGATGCTCGACGGCCGCGGGGTGGAATCGATCGAGCGGTCGAGGCGAGCCCGTTGCGCACGCACCGGCCCGGCGCGTTTCCGCCGGCTTCCGAGCTCTGCTAGTCGTGCCGGGGTGAGCGTCGCTGCCGAGCTCGACCGCATCGCCGCCCTGGCTGCGGACCGTCCCGGGCTGCGCGCGCTTCTCCTGTTCGGCTCGCGGGCACGTGGCGACGCAGCACCCACGGCAGACTGGGATTTCGCGTACCTCGCGGATGCGTCGTTCGACCCGGCGGCGTTCGTCGCGGAGCTGATGCGCCTGCTCGGAACGGATCGCGTGGACCTCGTAGACCTGTCGGCGGCGAGCGGCCTCCTGCGGTTTCGCGCCGCGCGGGACGGCATCGCGGTCTGCGGCGACGCCGACGCGATCGAGCGGTTCCGCATCGACGCGGCGTCGTTCTGGTGCGACGCGGAGCCCGTCCTGCGCGCCGCGTACGACGCGGTGCTCGAGCGTCTCTGATGCCCTCGCTCGACCGCCAGATCCTCGCGGAGCGTGTGGCGGCGGTCGAACGCCACCTCGCGCGCGTGGCGCAACGATTGCCGCAAGGTGCCGAAGATCTCCAGCCCGGGACCGACGCCTCGGACGCCGTCATCCTGCACCTCTGGCAGGCAGCGCAGATCGTCATCGACCTGGCGCTCGCCCTGTGCGTGCAGCGCAACCTGGGGACGCCGTCCTCGTATGCCGACGCGTTCGAGAAGCTGGCGGCTGCCGGCGATGTCGACCGCTCTCTCGCGACGCATCTCGCCAAGGCCGCGGGATTCCGGAACCTCATCGCGCACGCGTACGAGAAGCTCGACATGGCGCGCGTCCACGAAGCGGCCTCCAGCGGGCCTCCCGAGCTGCGCGCGTTTCTGCGCTGCGCACGCGACCTGATCGGTTGATCCCGTGCCCGCCGGCGGCACGGGCCGACGCGAGAGGACTGCGATGAGAAGGTGGCGGCCCGCCGCTCCGCTGCCAGCCCATCCATGCCGACATCCCTGACGCGCGGGATCTACGAAGCCCTCATCACCGAAAACCTCGCGCGGGATCTCGCCGAGCTGACATCGACACTCACGCCCGAGCGCTCCGCGCTGCGCGCCGTCGATGCGCCCGACCGCGTTGCGCTCCATCTCGCGCGCGCCGTCGAGCGCGCCCTCGCCGGAATCTCCGACGACGACGAGCGTCTGCGAATTGCGGTCGACGTCGTCCGCCGCCTCCTCGACACGCTGCGCGGAGTGATCGCGAGCTTCGAAGGCGACGCGGATCGAATGGCGAAGCTGCGGCCGGCGAGCACAAGCTCGGCTTCGCAGCCGAGTTGGAGGCGCTTCGCGCACGCTATGCGAAGGCTGGTGGATTGCCGGCCTTCCTCGTCGACTGGCACAGCGTTCGTCTCGCGGCGAGGGGCTCCGGGGGCGAGGCCGGAGTACTCCAGCGCCTTCTCGCCAAGCTCCGAACCGCGATCCGCACGGGCCCCGTGCACTACGCCGGACGGTCAACCGGAGGCGCGCCGACGTTCGGCTGGGACGCAGCCAAGAGCGAGGTCATCGTCGACGAGGCGCTGTGGCGCGAGATCGCTCTCATGGGTCACTGGATTCGCGACTCGCTGCTGGTCCGGTGGGCCGAGCTCACAGCGCGTCTCGCTGCCGCCGACGCCAACGCGGTGTCCAGCGACACAGTCTTGCAGCAGGCCCTCGCCGTCCTGTTGACGCCACCGGCCCCTGGGCGCGACACGCAGATCGCCCGCATCGTCTACGCAGCGGTGCCCCCTGGCGAGCTCCGCTGCGTATGGAGCGGCCGCCAGCTCGATGATCGCTTCGCCGTCGACCACGCGATCCCGTTCGATCTCTGGCGAAGCAACGATCTCTGGAACCTCGTGCCTACCGCGCCGCATGTGAACGCGCGCAAGAGTGATCTGCTTCCTTCGCGCTCCCTTCTGCGCGAGCGAAAGCCCGCCATCTTCGACTGCTGGGGTCGCTTGCGAAACGCACATCCGAACCGATTCGCCACCGAACTCGGCCGCCTCGCCGGCGACGCGGGGACGGACGTCGACGCCGGCTTCGAAGCGCTCTGCGAAGCCGTGGAAGTGACAGCGTTGCAGCGGGGGTGTGAGCGGTGGACTCCCGATTCGCGACGCTCTATCTAGCTTGAACCCCGACCGGCGTTCGATCGCCGCGCACGCTCCTCTCAATGCCGACATCCTTGACGCGTGGCCTATACGAGGCCCTGATCACCGAAGGTCTGGCGGCAGAGCTGGCAGACCTGGCGTCGGAGTTGGCCCCCGAGCGCTCTGAGCTGCGGGCCGCCGAGGCACCGGATCGGATCTCGCTGCATCTCGCACGCGCCATCGAGCGCGCTCTGGCCGGTATCTCGGACGAGAAAGAGCGACTGCGGGTTGGGGTCGATCTCGCGCGACGGCTTCTCGAGACGCTGGGCGGAGTGGTTGCGAACTTCGACGGCGACGCGGATCGCCTCCTCTCACCCGCCGAGATGCTGCGCGCGGTCGCCGCGCGGCGTCCCGACGGAACGCCGGAGCGAATCGAGCCGCCGCTGATCCCCTTGCTCGACACGACGGTCCTGACCAATGCGCCGGGCGAACCGCGCGTGGGGAGTCAGATCCTGGCGGAGATTGGTTCGGCAGACGGCATCGACGTTGTGATGGCGTTCATCCGCCGAACCGGCATCGCACCTCTGGTCGAGGCGCTGCGCCGACACTGCGAGGCCGGCCGTCGACTGCGCGTTCTGACGACGACGTACACGCGCTCGACGGAAGCGGGGGCGCTCGACGTGCTCGCGACGCTCGGCGCCGAGGTGCGGGTCTCCTACGACATCACGAGCACGCGGCTGCACGCCAAGGCGTGGCACTTTCACCGTCGCTCGGGCCAGTCGACGGCCTACGTCGGGTCGTCGAACCTGACGCACTCCGCGCAGGTGAGCGGGCTCGAGTGGAACGTGCGCCTCTCCGCCGCACGCAACGGGGTCGCGGTCGCCAAGATCGCCGCGACCTTCGAGAGCTACTGGGAGGCTCCCGAGTTCGAGCCGTACGATCGCGCGGAGTTCCTCGAGCGCACCCGGCTCGAAGGAAACCGCGACCTCCACATGCTCCTGAGCCCGCTCGAGGTCCGGCTCGAGCCCTTCCAGAGCCGGCTCCTCGAGGAGATCGAGCTCGCGCGCAGTCTCGGCCACCATCGCAACCTGCTCGTCTCGGCGACCGGTACCGGCAAGACGGTCATGGCGGCGGTGGACTACGGCCGGCTGCGCGCGAAGCTCGCACGCAGCCGGCTTCTCTTCGTCGCGCACCGCGAGGAGATCCTGGACCAGAGCCGCCGCGTCTTCCGACACGTCCTGCGCGACGGAGCGTTCGGTGAGATGTGGGTTGGCGGGGCGCGTCCCGAGCGGTTCGAGCACGTCTTCGCTTCCATCCAGACCCTCGCCGCGCAGGGGCTCGCGCACCTCGACCCTGCGCACTTCGACGTGGTCGTGGTGGACGAGTTCCATCACGCTGCCGCACCGTCCTACGAAGCCCTCCTCGAGCACGTGCAGGCACAGGAGCTGCTGGGGCTCACCGCGACGCCGGAGCGCAGCGACGGTCTGCCGATCCTGTCCCACTTCGACGACCGCATCGCCGCCGAGCTGCGTCTGTGGGACGCGATCGACCAGCACCACCTCTCGCCCTTCGTCTACTTCGGCGTGCACGACGGGCTCGATCTCTCCGACGTCCCGTGGAAGCGCGGTCGCGGCTACGACGTCGCCGGGCTGACCAACCTCTACACCGCCGACGACGTCTGGGCGCGGCGTGTGATCGACCAGGTGCTGCGGCGCGCGGAGGACCCGGCGTCGATGCGCGCGCTGGGCTTCTGCGTGAGCGTCGAGCATGCCCGCTTCATGGCGCGCTGCTTCGCAGCGGAGGGCATCCCCGCGGCGGCAGTGTGGGCGGACAGTACGGCGCAGGAGCGCGCGACGGCACTCGGCGCTCTCCGCGACGGCAAGCTCCGGGTGCTCTTCTCGGTGGACCTCTTCAACGAGGGTGTCGACGTCCCGCTGGTCGACACGTTACTCCTGCTGCGACCGACGGACAGTCCAACGCTCTTCCTGCAGCAGCTGGGGCGCGGCCTGCGGCGCGCGGACGGCAAGCGTGTCTGCACGGTGCTCGACTTCGTCGGCCAGCACCGGCGCGAGTTCCGCTTCGACCGCCGCCTGCGCGCCCTGCTCGGCGGCACCCGGAAGGACCTGACGCGGCAGGTGGAGCAGGGCTTCCCGTTCCTGCCGGCGGGTTGCCACATGGAGCTCGACCCGGTCGCCGCGCAGATCGTGCTGCGCAGCATCCGCGATTCACTGCCCTCGCAGTGGAGCGCGAAGATCGACGAGGTGCGCTCGGTCGCGGCGGCCTTCGGCGAGGTGACACTCGCGCGACTTCTGGAGGAAACCGGTTTCGAGCTCGACGATGTCTACGGCAGCAACCGGTCCTGGTCGGACCTGCGCGAAGCTTCCGGGCTTCACGTCGCCGCCAGCGGCCCGGACGAGAGGTTACTCCGTAGAGCGTGCGGCCGCGTGCTGCACGTGGACGACGTCGAACGACTCGACACTTACACGACGTGGCTCGGAGCGAGCGAGCCACCAAGGATGGACGCGATGTCGGAGCGCGATCGACGGCTCGCGCGCATGCTCGTCGCATCGGTCGCGAATCAGGCCCTGACCAAGGAAGACTCGCTGGCCGATGGGCTGGCGGTGCTGTGGCGGCACCCGCAGGTTCGGGCCGAGCTTTCCGAGCTCTTCTCTGTCCTGCGCACCCGAATCGCGCACCTCGCACCGCCGCTAGACGAAGCGGGCCGGCACCACGACGTCCCCCTTCGCGTGCACGCGCGCTACAGCCGCCTGGAGATCCTCGCCGCGTTTGGCGTCGGCGAGACCGCCAAGGTCCATGAGTGGCGGGAGGGCGTGTACTGGGCCTCCGACGCTCGGGCCGACCTGTTCGTGTTTACGCTCGACAAGACAAGTGGCGGATTCTCCCCGACGACCCGCTACGAGGACTACGCCATCAGCCCTGCTCTCGTGCACTGGCAGAGCCAGTCGGCCACGCGCGAGAACAGCAAGATGGGCCAGCGCTACCGCGAGCATGCGCGCCGCGGTTCGTCCGTCATGCTCTTCGGACGACTCGACACCGACGAGCGCGCGTTCTGGTTCCTCGGTCCGGCGACCTACGTCTCCCACGAAGGCGAGCGCCCGATGTCGATCCGCTGGCATCTGGAGCACGAGCTGCCGGGAGACCTGTTCGCCCGGTTCGCGGCGGCGGTGGCGTGAGCCGCCCCTGTCAGCACCCGCGAAACTTCGCCTCCCGCCGCTCCAGAAACGCCGTGATCCCCTCGTGCACATCCTCGCTCGTATACGTGATGTGCTGACAGCGCGCCTCGTCCTCGAGCGACTGCTCGAACGTCACCGACGAGCTCGCGTCGAGCAGCCGCTGCGACAAGCTCAGGGCGAGCGTGGGGCCCGCGGCGAGGCGCTGACCCCATTCCAACGCCAGCGCGTCCAGCTCATCGACGGGCACGGCCTTGTTGACCAGCCCCATCGCCTCGGCCTCGCGCGCGCCGATCATGTCGCCGAAGAACGCGAGCTCCTTCGCCTTGTTGAGGCCGACGCGTCTTGGCAGCAGCCACGAGTTGCCGCCGTCGAGCGCGAGCCCTTGCTTGGGGAAGATCTCGGAGAAGCGCGCGCGGTCGCTCGCGACCACGAGGTCGCACGCCAGCACGAGACCTAGCGCCACACCCACGGCCACGCCGTCGACCTTGGCGAGCGTGGGCTTCGGCACGCGGTGCAGGCGCATGATGATCTCCCCCACCGCGCGCATCTCCTGGACGATCGGCTGCAGCCGCCAGCGCCCGGTCAGACCCTTCCCTGAATCGTTGCCGGAAAGATCGGCGCCGGCGGAGAAGTTGCCGCCGGCTCCGGTCAAGACCAGCGCGCGATCGTCGGGATCGGCGGCGCCTCTTGTCGGCCGATTCGGCGTAGTCTATTCATTTAGATGTTTTTGTCCAGGCAGCGAGGGGCGAGGTCAAGACGAGAGCGATCGACTGTCTCGTGAACGTCGACATGGGCGACATGGAGCCGCCGGAGTGGATGGTTCGCGTCAAGGAGGACACCTTCAAGGCGGGCGCGTCCTTCCTGAAGAGCCCGGAGCTGCCGGAGCTGCTCGACGACATGGACGCCAACGGCGTCGCGCGCGCGATCGAGCCAGATCGAGACTTACAAGGGGAAGCCGCGGATCATCGCGCGCGACCCCAAGCAGATCGTCGACGCGAAGTAGGCCTCACGATGGCGGTCGACGGCGAGAGAGCGATCCGGCGCCGAGCCGGACGAGGATTGACCGACGGCGGCGACGTCGTCGTTGTGCGAACGGCAGAGGGCGCAGTTCCGGCCCGCCGTGAGGACCTCGGCGACGACACGGGCGTGATCTACGTCGTCGGGGAGGTCGGCCTGTCGACGCCGGTCAAGATCGGCCTCGCACGGCCGGCTCGGCATGCGCACAAACGCATGCTCACGTTCGCGACCGGCAACTTTCGGCCGCTGGAACGGCTTGCAGAGATCCCGTTCGAGCACGCCAGGTGGATCGAGTACCGGCTGCACTGCGTGCTCACGCCGTGGTGGGTGAAGAACAAGAACAGCAGGGAATGGTTCGACGTTCGGCACCTCGTGACCGACGGTTGGGAAGAATTCGTGGCACGAGCACTGCCGGGCAACATCCCGAACGCCGGGGCACTACCCGAGATTCCCAACGGTCCCGTGCATCACCTCGACCACGTCCACGGCAGACCTCGCCATCTCCGTGCCGTCTGCTCGTGTCGCTGGGTGAGCGAGGAGGGCTCGGTGTACGCCGCGCGCGACCGCTTCCGCATGCATGCCGTCGCCTGATCTTGGTGGTGCCGTGTTCAAGCCGCGCGCGGATTGTTTGACCCTGACAATCCGGCTGCGATAGAGCGCGGCGGGCGTGATCCCGGCCGCCAGCGCGCGGAGCGTCAACGAGGTGAAGCTGTGCCAAAACGAGTGACCATTTGCATCCTGTTGTGAGTGACGATCGTCCTGACGGGGTGCTCCGCGCACAGTCCGTTCATCGCGACGCCGACAACCGACACGAAGACGTACGCACCGCCGTATCCTGCCACCAACAATAGGGTTCTCATCACGGAGAAGATGCTCGACCGCCCGCGACGGCCTGGCGGTAGGTCAGTCAGAGCTGCATCTCTGCGGGGCGAAGGATGAGCATGTGTCCCTCTACCGCAACAAGATCCTCAGGAAGCCCTGCTTCCGTCCACGTCAGGGTTTGGTCCAGGTCGTGACTCCAGGCCGTGAGGGCCGCCAACCACGCATCGAAGATATGGTCGTCTTGCACTAGCGCCGACACGCCGGGCACCGCCAGCCTTCTTTGTTGGTCCGCTGGCTGCCACGCGCGATTGGTCGAGACCAGCTGATAGGCAGTCCTACGGTTGCGTTTGCCCAAGTCGGCATCGGTCTTCCCCTTGTACCCCGCGATCGCTCGCAAGACGGCCATCGAAAGTCCGTTCATGGCATGAAGGCGTTCAATGACGGAGTACAAGAACATACGCGGGTGTGCCTCAACGATCGGCCCATCGCCTAGTCGAGCCGCCCTTAGACCGAATAGGCGTGCTTCAACCGAGACTTCGACTGACTGCCCACCGAGCCATGCTAGAAGTCCGGGCACGATCACCATACCGACGGTGCCTTTTACGTGCGCGCTGGGGCTGAAGTAGAACGTGCCTGTCGGATTGCGCTCTGTGGTTCGATTTCTCCAATCCTGCATTGTTCTATACTGACCGACGAGCGCTCGGATGTAGCGCTCGGTAGCTCGCGTCTTGAACCCATCTCTGTGTGCATCCGGCGGCAGATACCCTCGAAGTAGCGCGTCGAAGCCGCTACTCGTTCCGAACGGGCAGTCGACTGCCGTCCGTTCGGGACGTTGCGATGGCTCTGAGAAGGTTGCGGTAAGGGCGTTTCCATCGTCAAGTAGCCAACATTGGGAATGATTCTCGTGGCTGTTGGCGAAATCGATCCCATGGTAGACCTTGTGCACGCGGACCATCTCTTACACATTCGCCTTGACGTCAAGACCAGTCCAATCCTTCGTCCCAGGGCTGAGTACGATGTCAGCCGAACTGAGTCGCATGACATCAACGGCTCGCGATCGTAGGGCTGTAGGGCAGCGAGGGCTTTGCAGGGCGCGCTCGCCGAGGTGCAACCGGCGCCGTGTGATGGGCGCCCGCGGCGACTTGCTGCGTTCGCCGAAACATCAAGACTTTTCTGCGTACGCGGGATACAGCGGCAGCGAGAGAGCACCGATGCCGCCGATGGAATGGTCCCTGCCCGCCGCGTTCGAGGTCCGCGCGGCCGCGGCGCCCGATCGCGACATGCTGGTCTGGAAGGACACGCGGCGCAGCTACGGGCAGGTGGCGACGCGAACCCGGAGCCTCGCCTCCTTCCTCCGGCGCCACGGCCTCGGCGTCCGCCGCGAGCGCAGCGAGCTCGAGCGCTGGGAGTGCGGCCAGGCGACCGTCGCGCTGCTGCTCTACAACTGCCCCGAGTACATCGAGGCGATGCTGGGCTGCTTCCGCGCCCGGACCGTGCCGTTCAACGTCAACCAGCACTACCGACCCGAGGAGGTGCGCAGCCTGCTCGACATGCTCGACGCCGACGCGGTCGTGTACCACCGCGCACTCGCGCCGCTCGTCGCCGCGGCTGCGAAGGGGCGCGAGCTGCTGCTGGTCGATGTCGACGACGGCTCGGGAGCGTCGCCGCTCGCAGGCAGCACGAGCTTCGCGGACGCCGCGCGCGAGCCCGTGGCTGCGGACCTTCCGCTGCCATCCCCCGACGACCTCTGCCTCGTCTACACGGGCGGCACCACCGCTGATGCACGCAGCCGCGCAGTGGACCGCGTTCGCGGGGATCCACTCCGGCGGGACGATCGTCCTGCACGACGACGCTGCGCCGTTCGATGCGCGCACCATCCTGGAGACGGTCGCGCGCGAGCGGGTCAACCTCATGTCGATGGTCGGCGACGCGTTCGCCCGTCCCCTGATCGAGGAGATGCGCCGGAAGACCTACGACCTGGCGTCGCTGCTCACCATCGGGACGGGCGGTGCCGTGACGAGTGCCGCCGCAAATGGTCGAAGTCCTTCCTGCCGGCTCGTGCGCGTCGTGCGTCGAGTGAGCGTGGTGCTCTGGCGGAATGCCGCTACTTTTCGAGTAGCGGGCGCTACCTCGCCAGAATCGTCGAGGGGCCAGGAGCGGGACGGGCGGCTCGTCGCGTCCCGGCTTGTCTCGGCCGGGTCATACCGGTTATACTCACGCGGTGAAGACCGCGATCTCGCTTCCCGACGACGTCTTCCGCGCCCTCGACGATTACGCGAAGCGCCACCGACTGACGCGCAGCGGCGTGCTGACGGTGGCGGCTCGCCAGTATCTGGCCCGACGGATCCAGCCGGAGAGCGCGACCGAGGCCTGGAATCGGGCCATCGAATCGAGCGAGCAGCCCGGGAGTGATCCCGCAGCGGCCGCGTTCCGCCGACGCACCGCAGCCGTGGTCCGGAAGAATCCGCGCTGGTGATCCGACGCGGTCAGATCTGGTGGGTCGACTTCGGCGACCCGAGGGGCTCGGAACCCGCCTACCACCACCCGGCTCTCGTCATCCAGCGCGACCAGGTCAGCGACAGCCGTATCGAGACGGTGGTCGTGTGTGTCCTGACGAGCAACCCGCGCCTTGCAAAGGCGCCCGGCAACACACTCCTGCGGCGCCGGCAGACCGGTCTGTCGAAGGACTCCGTGGCCAACGCATCGCAGCTCGCAACGGTGAACAAGGCGGACCTCGATCGCCTCGTCCGCACGCTCCCGGTCGCCGTGATGGATGAAGTCGACGAAGGCTTACGCTGGTTCCTGGCCCTCGACCGGCCGTGAGCTTCGTGATCGTCTCCGGCGATGAGAGCTTGATCAGTGCTCGCGGGCGAAGTTGGCGACGTCGTCGACGACCGCGGCCGACGCATCCGACGGCGCCGAGCCGCTACGTCCGTCGTGGCGGATCTTGGCGACGGTGGCGCCGGACGCGTCCACGACGATCAGCTCGATGCCGATTCCCGCCTGCGCCAGGTGTCCGCCGGCGAAGGGGATGAACATCTTGCCGGTATTGGCCCGCTCCACCCAGTAGATGCACGACGTGATCTTGAGGCCGCCCGGTCCGGCAATCTTGCCGACCCGCTCGAGCGCCTGCTTGAAGTTGCTCTCGACGTTGCCCGCCAGCGCGGCATCGGTCACGTCGCTGATATTCTTGACGGGCGCGATCTCGACGTTGCCGGCGCCGCCGAGCTTGGTGCCCGGCGCGATCCAGACCCAGTTCACGCCGTCGCCGCTCGTCATGTCGGCGTAGTCGGTGATGACGCAGCCGGTCTTGTACTGCGGCTCCTTGGCCTCGTCGCTGTCGGAGAATTGCTCCGCGGCCGCCCCGCGTACGGCGACGAGCACGAGGGCCGCGGCCAGGATCGAGCGCATCTGCCGCACCTGCACGAGAGTACCGGTCTTGGTTGCGTTCATGGCTGCCAGGTAGCCAAAGCGAAACCGGTCTGCCAGTGATCTGCCGGTGCGGCCGTCCGCCCAAGAACGTCATGGAGCAGGCGCCGAACCCGGCGAGCCGCGTCGTTCTCGGGCACGAGCGCGATCGGCTCGGGTGCCCTCGGGTCTCGCTCGCGTGGTCCTTGACGGCCATCGACAAGCACACCATGCACCGCGCGCACGAGATCCTGGACGAGGAGCTGCGGCGTGCGGCCGTCGGTCGTCTGCACAGCGCGCAGGGCCGAGAGAGCGATCCATGGCCGTCCGGTCTGCGGGGGGCCCGGCACCACATGGGAACGACGCGCATGCATCCCGATCCGCGCCGCGGCGTCGTCGATGCCGACGGCCGCGTGCACGGGGTCGTCAATCTGTACGTGGCAGGCAGCTCGGTGTTTCCCACGTCGGGCAGCGCGAACCCGACGCTGACCATCGTGGCGCTCGCCATCCGGCTGGCCGAGCACGTGGATCGTTCTCTGCGCGGCTAGCCGCGCGGAAGACGCCTCGGCTGGCGAAGCGGCGAGAACCTGTGTCGTACGGCTCCTATCGTGGAGCCATGCTGTCGAGGAAATCTCCACTCGAAGGGAGCTGTCATGCATTCGCGATTCCGTTCCTCCGTTCTGACCGTCCTCGCGGCCATGGTGGTCGTCGCCGCGTCGCTGGGCGCCGCCGCGCCTGCCGGTGCCGAGGAGAAGCCCAACATCCTGGTGATCTGGGGTGACGACATCGGCACCTGGAACATCAGCCACAACAATCGGGGCATGATGGGCTACCGGACGCCGAACATTGATCGCATCGCCGCCGAGGGCGTAGGCTCCACTGACTACTATGCCCAGCAAAGCTGCACGGCGGGGCGTGCGGCCTTCCTCAGCGGGTCGGTGCCCGTGCGCTCCGGCATGACGAAGGTCGGCATGCCCGGCGCGAAGGAGGGCTGGCAGAAGACGGAGGTGACGATGGCGACGATCCTCAAGAGCCAGGGTTATGCCACCGGCCAGTTCGGCAAGAACCACCAGGGCGACCGCGACGAGCACCTGCCCACCATGCACGGCTTCGACGAGTTCCTCGGCAGCCTCTACCACCTCAATGCCGAGGAGGAGCCCGAGAACCGCGACTACCCGAGGGACATGAAGCTGCCCAGCGGCAAGACCTTCCTCGAGCAGTTCGGCCCCGCGGAGTCATCAAGTCCAAGGCCGACGGCAAGGGCGGCCAGACCATCGAGAATCTCGGTCCCCTCACCAAGAAGCGCATGGAGACCATCGACGACGAGTCCCTGGCCGCCGCCAAGGAGTTCATCACCCGCGAGGTCAAGGCGGGGAAGCCCTTCTTCTGCTGGTGGAACGGCACCCGCATGCACTTCCGCACCCACGTGAAGCCCGAGCACATCGGCCTCTCCGGCCAGGACGAGTACGGCGACGGCATGGTCGAGCACGACATGCACGTCGGCGAGCTGCTCAAGCTGATCGACGACCTCGGTGTCGCCGACAACACCATCGTCCAGTACTCGACCGACAACGGCCCGCACTACAACACGTGGCCCGACGCCGGCACCACGCCGTTCCGCGGCGAGAAAAACTCGAACTGGGAAGGTGCGTATCGCGTGCCGGCCTTCATCAAGTGGCCCGGCCACTTCCGGGCGGGCACGACGCTCAACGGCATCGTCTCGCACGAGGACTGGCTGCCGACCTTCGCCGCCGCCGCTGGTGCGCCCGACGTGAAGGAGCAGCTGCTCAAGGGCGCCACCTTCAACGGCCGCACCTACAAGAACCACATCGATGGCTACAACCTCCTCGATTACCTCGGCGGCAAGGTGAAGGACTCGCCGCGTACGGAGTTCATCTACGTGAACGACGGCGGCGAAGTCGTTGCGATCCGGGTTGGCGACTGGAAGGCGATCTATCTCGAGAACCGCGCCCACCGCCTCGACGTGTGGCGCGAGCCCTTCGTCCACCTGCGGCTGCCGCTGCTCTTCAACCTGCGCCGCGACCCGTTCGAGAAGTCCCAGGAGAATTCCAACACCTACCACGACTGGATGATCGACCGGGCGTTCGTGCTGGTGCCCTTGCAGGCCGTGGCCAGCCAGTTCCTCCTGACCATGAAGGAGTATCCGCCCAGTCAGACGCCCGGCGACTGGAGCCTCGATACGCTGGAGAAGCAGATCAAGGGCATGACCGTTGGGGGCGAATAGGTACTCTCCGATGAAGCGACTCGTCACGGCGCTCGCGACGACCCTGCTGGCGACGGCTGCCCTGGCCGCCGACCCGCTGCCATCCTGGAACGACACCGCGCCCAAGCAGGCGATCATCCAGTTCGTCGAGAAGGTGACGAAGGAAGGCTCGTCGGATTTCGTTCCCGTGCCGGAACGCATCGCGGTGTTCGACAACGACGGCACGCTCTGGCCGGAGAATCCGGTGCCGTTCCAGCTCGCCTACGTCGCGCGAACGGCTTCAAGACGTTCATCGTCTCGGGCGGTGGCGCCGACTTCATGCGCGTCTGGTCGGAGCGCGTCTACGGCATCCCGCCCGAGCAGGTCGTCGGCTCCACGGGCCGCACGAAGTACGAGCTCCGCGAAGGCGGGCCGGTGCTTGTGAAGACCCTCGATGCCATGTTCGTGGACGACAAGGAGGGCAAGCCCGTCGGCATCTGGCAGTTCATCGGCCGCCGGCCGATCGCGGCCTTCGGCAACAGCGACGGCGACCAGGCGATGCTGCAGTACACGACGATCGACAACCCGCGGCCGAGCTTCGGCCTGATCGTTCACCACACGGACGCGGAGCGCGAGTACGCTTACGATGCCGTCACGAAGAGCAGCGGCAAGCTGACCACCGCGCTCGACGAGGCGCGGAAGCGCGGCTGGACCGTGGTGGACATGAAGCGCGACTGGAATCGCGTCTTCCGCTCCGTGAGCGCGGCTCCCACGAAGTAGCAGCTCTTGGCGCAGGCTGGATGGGCCGCCCGGTCGAGCGCGACCCATCCAGCCTGCCGCCGCTCGCTACGCCCCGACGAGGCTCGCGACGGACCGCGATCCGCGCCGTGATCGTGCCGCCCTTCTCGAGCTGGGCTGTTCTTCATCGGGTCGTGACCCAGGACCGCGAGCATCTGGACCCACGAGTGCTCGGTCCACGAGAGGAAGAACCCGTGCGGAATGACCACTGGTGAAACGTCCCTGAGATGAGCGTTCCTACCAAGTCGCCGGGTGCTGGACTCTCCCGTGTACAACTCGCGCGAGGCGAGCACGCCAGTGGCTTGCTTCGACCCTCGCATCTTGCTGTCGTGGAACAAATTTGAGAGACCCGCAGCCGTATCATTTTGGAGGCTCTTGTGACCTGGACCCGCGAAGTCGTGACACTCCCTCTCCTTATCGCACTGTCGGCGTGCGCGAGATCCGCAGTTCAACCCGATGTGCCTGAGAACGAAGCGTGGATCATGCGCCAGTCCGTTCAAGTGCGTGAGTTCGATACGTCCAGGACACTCGCGACTGGACTCGAACAACCGGTCGCCCCCTTCGGAATGAAGGTTGCCGAATCCATCGCGGAATCGCTCCGGTCCAATGAAGTTCGGGCCACGGCGATTCGTTCCAGCGTTCCCGTAGATCCGTCGGCCGTGGTCGTTGAGGGCCGGATTCTGGCGATCGACTCGGGCAGCCGCGCGCTGAGGTGGGCAGTCGGAATGGGCGCAGGCGCCGTCGTTGTGAGCATCGAGGGACGAGTCACCGCCCCAGATCGTCCGCTCGTCGGAGAATTCAACTGCACCAGCACGGGACGGTTTGGGTTCGTAGGCGGCAACACCAACGAGATGTTGGAAGAGAATACGATCAACGTATCTGAGGATGCGGCGTACCGCGTCTTCATCGGGGAATACAACGGGCGAGCTGAGACCAGCGACCCAGCTGTCCCTGTGGCACCGGAGGCCGTGACGCCGCCCGATGAAGAAGCTTCAAGGATCATGGTCGCACCCGGTGACATGTTCGGCGGGCGTTACCGCGTGCTTGGGCAAGTCGAATGGCCAGAGAAGGGGGTGATCACGACCTTGCCTTGCGATCCAGACCGGATCCGGCAAGAGGCCGCCTCTCGATTCGGGAATGACGTGGATGCCGTGATCGGGTTCCATAGTTGGCAAGACGGCGATCAACAACGCTGCGGCGGCACGGCCGTGAAAGCAACCCAGCAGTGAGTTGCCATAGCGGCACCTACGCCCCGACGAGGCTCGCGACGTAGGTGCCGCGCAGCGTCTGCCCGTCGACGTCGACCTTGAAGCGGAGCGCGATCCGCGCCGTGATCGTGCCGCCCTTCTCGAGCTTGAGCGTGATCTTGGGACGGCCCGACATGCGGACCGAATCGGGATCCACGCCGAGCGACTGCACCGACTCCGCGAGCAGGTTCACCAGGGCATCCTTGGCCTCGGCGCCGGGACGCAGGCGAAGCTTCGCGCCACCCTTGTCGAGCGCGCTCCAGGTGCCGTCGATCAGCTGGCCCAGCGGATCGATGCCCTTGAACGAGCCCTCGCCGAGCCGGAAGGCGAACGCCGACTCACGCTGCTCCTTGCCGAGGCCCTCGACGCGAACCTTCTGCGTGCCGTCGAACACCACCAGGGGAGCGCACTTGGTGCACTTCTCGTCGTCGCCGCGCCGGGGCTTCTCCACCGGGGGATCGAGGTCGGCGATGGCGACGATCAGCGCTGCATCGCCTGCCGGAGCCGCACCCGGAACCGGGGCGGGCGCCGGAGCGGCCGCGAGCGCGTCGAGCATGCCGGCAGAACCGGTGTCGTCGATCCACGGCAGCCACGCGCGCCGCGCCACGTAGCCCGGGCAGCTGGCGCCCGGATCGTGCAGCGCGAACAGCGCGCAGACGTCGCTCTCGGCGACGCCCTGGGCCTTCATCAGGTCGGCGAGGCCGCCGAGGAAGTTGTCCTCGTTCAGGAGCTGGCCGCGGTCGTCCCAGTGCTCGAAGAGGGTTGCCAGCGCCGTGCCGGGGAGCCGCACGGCTTCGTCGCCGCTGTCGGAGTCGTTCTGCCCGACGTAGGTGAACGGCGTGCCCGTTCCGGACTGCGCCCAGTGCGAGCCGTCGTTCGCGCCGACGCCCTGCGGATTGCCGTCGAAGGCGTCGTGCAGGGTGGCGACGACGCGCGCCACCTGGCCCTTGAAGGTGCTCTGGTCGCTGAAGTTCTGGTCGTAGCAGGTCGATGCCGCCGGGCAGTAGTTGATGCCCATCGAGACCAGTGCCGAGTTCGGGGCGAAGTAGTTGGTCCCACCGAGGACCTGCTCGGTCAGGAAGTCGGCCCAGGCCTCGTTCAGGTAGCTCGCCTCGCTGCCCGCGGACTGGTCCGAGGTGGCGAGGATCACGTCGGTCCACGCCATCTCGAAGGCGTCGATGCCCTGGTTGAGCAGCATCTCGCACATCACGACGTGGCCGTACTCGTGCACCGGGACGCCGCGCGAGTCGTCGTCGTCGGAGCGCAGCACGATGTCGACCGAGTAGAAGAACTCCAGCGCGGTCGTCGCCACCAGGAAGGCAGGATTCAGCAGCGAGCCCAGTGCACCGACGATGTCCGCACCCAGGCCGATCAGGCCCGGCACGCGGCCCATGCAGGGCGCGAACGAGCGCCCGGCCGCCGCGAGCTGGTCGGCCTGGCCGCCGACCAGTACGGTGACCTTCGGCATGTCGATGCCAGCCCTGGCGTACAGGTAGCGGCGTGCGTCGGTCATCGCCGCGAGCGTGTTGAAGTACGGATGGCGGACGTCGATCGTCTGCTTCGTGTAGTCCGACAGCTTGCCGAGGTTGGCGACGCAGATCGTCTTCTCGATCAGGTACTCGGTGATCTCGACGGTGTCGTTCTCGACCTGGATGCAGACCTTGGTGTCGGAGTTCTTCGCGACGGTCAGGGTCACGAAGCCCTGCGAGTCGGTTTCCGCGTAGAAGGCAGCGAGTCCTTGACGGACCTCGACCTTGAGGCCGGCGAGGTAGAGCGGCTGGCCGCTCCAGCCGCTGCGCATGCGCTCGTTGGTGCCGAAGCCGGCGTCGGTGTTGAGCAGGTTGAAGTTCAGGTCGAGCCGCAGCTCGCCCTTGATGAGCCGCGCGACGCGTCCGATCACGCTGCGCACGGCCTGGACCACGGCGTCGCCGATCTCGACCGCCCAGTAGACGATCTTGCGCAAGATCCAGCCCAGGATCTCCTGCTGGGTCTGGCAGACGCGCGTACCGTCCGGGAGGTTGGAACAGCGCTGGATCGCGTTGAAGGTGAAGCCCTGCTGCCCGAGGAAGACGTAGTTCAGCACGTGCCGGCTGACGCCCGGTGCGAGCGCCTCGGCCACCGGGACGCGGCGGAAGACCATCGCGCGCAGCCCGGGGGCCTCACCGCGCGCGATCTGCTCGAGCATCCGCGTGCGGACCTCGTTGTAGATGCTGCCGGGAACGACCGCGAAGACCCAGCGTCCCACCGGCACGCAGCTGCCGGTGCGAACGCCCGGCAGGTTCTTCTTGCCCCGGGTCGCCGCCGTCATCGCGACCGGCGCGAGGTCCTCGATCCCCGGCGTGCAGGCGCGGGCGGTCGACTGGCTGTCATCCCAGCCGGCAAGCTCCTCGGAGAAGATCGGCTGCGGCTGGACGTGCATGCCCATGACGCGGAGCCCCTGCTCCGCGAGCGGATCGGCGCCCTCGATGAGCACGTTCATGTGGTAGAGCGCCGGCTCCTCCTCGCTGCCCTGGGCGAGCCGCTGGGTGTCGCGCCAGTCGAACAGGCGCAGCACCTCGGCGCTCTCGTCCGGGCTGATCCCGAGACCCTCGAAGCCGACGCGCCACTCGGTCGTCATGCAGCGCGTGTAGGTCTCGTCCGGGCGCGCGCCGCCGCCGAGGATGATCATGCGGTAACAGTACTCCCGTCCGAGACCGAGGTTATCGTCACGGATCGTGGCCTCGACGCCCGGGGTGAGCGTCCTGAACGGCACGAAGGAGCCGTTCGCGTCTTCCTTCAGGAGCTGACTCGTCAGACCCGCGGGCGGCTTCACGTAGATCTCGATGAAGTTGAGGCCGTAGGATCGGATCTGGAGCGGGGGCAACACGGGCGGAGGCGGCAGCGGATCGCCGGGCTCGAGGCTGGGGTTGTCGCCCGGCAGGCCGACGTTGCCGCGGTCGAAGCGCGCGTCGCTCGGGCTCGGGGCGGCTGCCACCAGGAGGATCACGGCGAGGACGATGCGCACCCAGCGCGCGGCCTTTCTTCCGGCCGGCATCGGGCTCGGTGCGGCAAGGGTCGGCTGCGCGAGGCGGGTGAATTCATGGTCTGTGCGGGGCATCGTCGGTCCTCCTGGGCGGGGCTCATCGCAGGAGGCGTGCCGTCCGCGCAGGCCCGGAATCACTACGTTTTTCACGTGACCGGCCGGCCGGCGTCGGAGCGCTCGAGGCCGTTTCGATATATCGCCTGGAGCGGCGACGGCCGCGCGCTCGGACCGGCGCTCGGATTGTCGATGGACTGGAGTGATGCTCGCGAAGGCGCCCCGAGGGTGCGTTACGCCTCGCCACCGGGTATCCGAACGGCATGGGCGAACACCCGGAGAGCACCACCGACCGCCGCCGCGCGCTGCAAGGGACGCTGCAGGAAGCGTATCCGGGGTTGCGCGTTTCCGTGGAGCCCGTGACGACGGGCGGCTTCGACGGATTCCTGGTCTGGGCGTCGCCACCCGACGAAGGCAAGCGCACCGTCGTCTACCGGCTCACCCTCAGTGAGTTCTCCAGCGGCGTGGTCGCGGACCTCGTGGCGTCGGTCCGGGTCGCGATGACGGCCGCATGGCCGCCCGCGCCGGTCTGACGGGGGTTCACCGCAACCGCGTGCGCGCGGGTAGCGACGCGTCACGCGCGGGCGCTCGAGGGCGGTCGCCAGCTCGGCCGCGGCTTGCAGGCAACCGGCGAGCTGCGCGTTGAGCGTGCACGCCTGGGCCGGCGCGGCCGACGCCGGCCCAGTCCATGAAGTGCCAGTAGGGCAGGTCGGCGACGAGGCCGTGCTCGTCGAGCTGGACGGTGAACCAGGCGAGCGCACGCTCGATCGCGGGAAAGATCGCCTCGACCGTCGCGAGGTCGCCCGACCAGAGGAGGTGGTTGCGGGCGTCGAGCACCCACTGCAAGGTCCAGTCGGGAATGAGCAGGCCGTCGACGCCGTGGTTGCCGGGCGCGAACATCTGCGTGAGCCCGTCGGGACGCTGGCTGTCGGCGACGTCGATCAGAAACTTGGCGTTCAGCGCCGCTGCTCGCGACTCGGGCAGTCCTCCCTGAACGGGGCTCGAGCGCGCATCCGGTGCACTCGAGCACGACCGCCCGCGGGCGATCAAAGGTCGGAAGAGCGGCGCCCCCCGCGTCTTGTGTGTAGGTCATCTACGAGGTAAATAACCTACATGCGGGACAGGCTGATCGCCCGCCGCCTGGCGGCAGGCAAAGCGAGCGTGCTGCTGCTCGGGCCGCGTCAGGTGGGCAAGTCGACGCTCTGTCGGGCGCTCGCGCCGGCGCTCTACGTCGACCTGGCAGACGAGCGCGAGTTCCTGAGCTTCGCCAAGGACCCGGGTCTGCTGCGACGACAGGTCGAGGCGCTCGCCACCCCGGCCGTGATCGTGATCGACGAGATCCAGCGCGTTCCCGCGCTGCTCAACACCGTCCAGTCGTTGCTCGACCGTGCTCGTGGCCGGCTGCGCTTCGTCCTCACGGGGTCGAGCGCGCGGCGCCTCAAGCGCGGCGGCGCCAACCTTCTGCCGGGCCGCGTCGTCCTGGAGCGCTTGCACCCGCTCTCCGTCCTCGAGATCGAGCGTGTCGATCTCGATCGGGCGCTGCGGCTGGGCATGCTACCCGGGATCTACTGGGGAGACGAAGAGTCCACCGAGCTGCTCGGTACCTACGCGGAGGTCTACCTGCGCGAGGAGATCCAGGCGGAGGGGGCCGCACGCGACCTAGGCAGCTACGCGAGGTTCCTTGACGTGATGGCCGTCGTGAGCGGGCAATGGCTCAACTACTCCAAGATCAGCTCCGACACCGAGATCCCGAAGGAGACCATCCGTCGCTTCATCCAGGTGCTCGAAGACACCTTGGTCGCTGTTCGCATCCCGGCGTTCGTCCCTCGCGTCCGCACCACGCGCCGTGTGCAGCATCGGGAACGGGTGCTGCTGTTCGACGTCGGCGTCCGCAATGCGCTGCTCGGCATCCATCGCCGGGGTGCCTCACCGGACCAGCTCGGTGCGGTGTTCGAGCAGTGGGTGATCCTGCAGCTCGTCTACATGAACGATGCCCTGCGCAAGGGCTGGCGCTTCTCCTCCTACCGCAGCGAGGGTGGAGCCGAGGTGGACCTGATCATCGAGACCGCCGACGAGCTGATCGCCATCGAGATCAAGGCTGGTCGCACGGTCTCGCGAGCCGACACCCGGGGTCTGGCCTCACTCGGTGAGCTGGTCCCGCGTGGTCGGAGGCTGCGGCGCTGGATCCTGTACCGCGGCGATCGCCGCCAGCGTTTCGACAACGGCGCGGAAGTCTGGCCAGTCCTCGAGGGGCTGGCAGCGCTCGCCTGACCCGAATTCCGAGGGCTCGCTACCCGGCCGCGCGCAGCGCGCGCTCGGCCGGTTCGGCAGCTTCGGGCGCCGCCGCGCGCCTCTCGAACAGCAGCGCGCCGTCCTCGAGCTCGCCGAAGCGGATCATCTTCTTGTCCTTGGTGTAGTTCTGCGGGTTGATCCAGGGCGTGCGGTCGCCCTGCTTGGGGAAGAGGTGCATCATGCGCTGCATGTAGCCGGAGGAGAACCCGTCGATCCAGGGACGGGGCGGCATGTCCGTGTCCGTCGCGCGCAGGTGCGGCGTGACCTTGCTGGTGCCGGTCGCGTCCATGTGATTGACCAGCCGGCAGACGTACTCCGAGGTGAGATCGGCGCGCAGGGTCCACGAGGCGTTGATGTAGCCGAACGTGCAGACCAGGTTCGGCACGCCCGAGTACATCATCCCCTTGTAGGTCCAGGTCTGTCCGAAATCGACCGGCTCGCCGTCGACGACGAACTGCATCTCGCCGAGCACGACGAGGTTGAGGCCGGTCGCGGTGACGACGATATCGGCGTCGAGTGTCTTGCCCGAGGTGAGCTCGATCCCGGTCTCGGTGAAGCGCTCGATCTGGTCGGTGACGACCGACGCCTTGCCGGAGCGGATCGCCGCGAACAGATCGCTGTTCGGCACCAGGCAGAGCCGCTGGTCCCACGGGTTGTAGCGCGGCGTGAAGTGGGTCTCGACGTCGTAGTCCGGTCCGAGCTCCTTGCGCACCAGCTCGAGCAGCTTCTGCTTGACCTTGTCGGGATGGGTGCGCGTGCGGCGGTAGAGGAACTGCTGCATGCCGACGTTCTTCCATCGCGTGATCGCGTACGCCCAGCGTGCGGGCAGCACCTTGCGTAGTGCGTTCGCGATCGCGTCCTTGTCGGGACGCGAGACGACGTAGGTCGGTGAGCGCTGCAGCATGACGATGTGCGCGACGTCCTTCGCCATCGCGGGTACGAGCGTCATCGCCGTCGCGCCGGAGCCGATCACGACGACCTTCTTGTTCCGGTAGTCGAGGTCCTCGGGCCACTGCTGGGGATGGATGATCGTGCCCTTGAAGCGCTCGATGCCCTGAAATTCGGGCGTGAAGCCCTGGCGGTAGCTGTAGTAGCCCGCGCACATGAAGAGGAAGTTGCAGGTGAAGCGGACGGTCTCGCCGCTGTCCTTGCGCAGCGCTTCGACGGTCCAGGTGGCGTCCGCGCTCGACCAGACGGCCTTGGTCGCCAGGTGCTGGTAGCGGATGTGCCGATCCACGCCGTACTCGGCGGCGGTCTCCTTCACGTACCTCAGGATCGAGGAGCCGTCGGCGATCGCTTTCGCCTCGCGCCAGGGTTTGAAGCGGTAGCCGAGCGTGTGCATGTCGCTGTCGGAGCGGATCCCGGGATAGCGGAAGAGATCCCAGGTGCCGCCCATGGACGGGCGACCCTCGAGGATCGCATAGCTCTTGCCGGGGCACTCCTCGTGCAGGTGGACGCCGGCGCCTACGCCGGACAGCCCGGCGCCCACGATGAGCACGTCGAAATGTTCCATAGACATGTCGGGTATCCGTCTTCGTCGTGTCGGGGCTCGTGCCGAGGGCCGAGGATCGTACCCAGGCGACCGGCCCGTTTGCCACGGTCCGCCTGAAGGCTAAACCAGCGCGCGCCCCGTTGCACACCTGTTCGCGGACGGATCTTCAGGAAGTGGATTGACCAGAGGGATCCGAGACGGCAACCTTGCGCGTAACGATACCGAACGGAGACTCCCAGATGACCAATTCGACCGCGGGCTCGCAGGCCCTACACCTGTCGAGCCGCCCCGCGCGCACGGCGCTCCTGACCGTGCTGCTCGGCTGCGCGGTCGGGCTCGGCGAGGCCTCCGCCGCCGAGCGCTGCAACCGGGCGCTCCAGAGCAACGTTTGCCTGGAGGCGAATCCGGTCTGCCCGCCCGCGACACCGCCGCTCGGGATCGCCGCAGGGTCGTGGCCGGTCTTCCAGGGCAACGTGCAGCACACCGGGGTGAGCCCGTTCCGTGGACCGGCCTGCGACCGACGCATCTGGAGCCGGAAGCTCCAGGGCGGAATCGTCAGCGCGCCGATCCTGGCCTCGGGAAACCCCGGCGAGGGGGACACCCTGTTCGTCCCGGTCGGGAAGGCGCCGCTGTGCGCGCTGAATCCCGCGGACGGTTCGGTGTACTGGTGCGAGACCGACGAGACCGGGAAGCTCGCCGACCGTTCGTCCCCGGTCGTCGGCAACGGCAACCTCGCCTACATCGGCACGCGCGACAACGACCTGTGGGCAATCGACGTCCCGCCTGCGGGCAGCGCGGACGCGACGGTCGCGTGGCGACAGAAGGTCTGCACCGACGGCGACATCACCGCGCCGCCGATCATCAGTGACGAAGGTCTGGTCTTCATGGGATCCGACTCGCTCGGCGCCGGCACGCTGATGGCGATGTGCCCGGGCCCGGAGCGTCAGCCGAAGTGGTGCGTCAAGCCGCTCGGTGGCGGGATCCGCAACGCCTCGCCTGCTCTCAGCCCCGATGGCGACGAGCTCTACGTGCTGTTCGGCGGCGGGATCCTGATCGCGCTCGATCCGTCGACCGGGGCCGAGCGCTGGCGGATCCAGCTCCAGCCCAAGCGCAGCGTCGGACGCCTGCCGAACCAGGCGCCGGTGGTCAACCCGATCACGGGTCGGATCTACGTCGGCATCGCCGATGGGCTCTTTGCCATCGACCCGCCCGCATCGCCCGCCGGCGCACCGGTTGCGACGCTGCTGTTCGACACCCGCGGCGCAGCCGAAGACATCGAGATTCCCCCGGCCCTCGACCTGCAGCGCGGCACGATCGTGATCGGCGTCTCGAATACCACGGGGAGCACGCTCTACGGCCTGAGCCTCGCCGGGCGCGTGCAGTGGCAGCGCAGCGATCTCGGTCCCGGCCGCTTCGACAACAACAACCCCGTCGTCATCGACTCGCGGGGCCGAATCTACTTGACGCTGGGCAGGAGCTTGATCGCCCTGCAGAAGGACGGCACCTCGTTCTGGCGTAGCGAGTTCGGCAGCCCGTTCGAGTCCTCGCCGATCCTGGCGGAAGGCCGGCTGTACGTCGGCACGAACGAGGGGACGGTCTACGCGATCGGAGACTGCCCGGCCTGACGGCGCGCGGGATCGCCGCGTCGGCTGTCAGGCGCCGAGGAAGATCCTGTACGCCGGGTTCGCGGTCTCTTCCGTGTAGGCGTAGTGCAACTCGCGAAGGTGCTCGACGAAGTCCGCGCGCTCGTCCGGCGGCACTTGGATGCCCGCCACCACGCGGCCATGATCCGAGCCGTGGTTGCGATAGTGGAACAGGGTGATGTTCCAGCGTGAGCCGATGGCCTGCAGGAACCTGAGCAGGGCGCCCGGGCGCTCGGGAAACTCGAACCGGTACACCAGCTCGTTCTCGATGCCACGAACGTGGCCGCCCACCATGTAGCGGACGTGCAGCTTCGCCATCTCGTTGTCCGTCATGTCCTCGACGCGGTAGCCGGCGTCGCGCAGCGTCGCGATCACGCCGTCGCGCTCGGCGCGGCCCCGCGAGAGGGCGAGGCCGACGAAGATCTGCGCGGCGCGCTCGGACTCGTAGCGATAGTTGAACTCGGTCACGCTGCGCTTGCCGAGGAGCTCGCCGAAGCGCAGGAAGCTTCCCGGGTGCTCCGGGATCTCGACCGCGAGCAGCGCCTCGCGCTCGGCGCCCAGATCCGCGCGCTCTGCGACGTGGCGCAGCCGATCGAAGTTCATGTTCGCGCCGCTATTGACGGCGACCAGCCGCTTGCCGGTGCAGCGTTCGCGCTCGAGCCACTTCTTCAGGCCGGCCACCGCGAGCGCTCCGGCCGGCTCGACGATCGAGCGGGTGTCCTCGAACACGTCCTGGATGGCGGCGCAGATCTCGTCGGTGTCGACGAGAACGATCTCGTCCACATGCTGGCGGCAGAGGGCGAACGTCTCCTCGCCAACGCGCTTGACGGCCACCCCGTCGGCGAAGATGCCGACGCGATCGAGGGTGACGCGCTCGCCCGCGCGCAGGGACGCGTACATGGCGGCCGCGTCCGCGGGCTCGACGCCGATGATCTTGACCTGTGGGTACAGGTGCTTCACGCACACGGCGATGCCCGCGATGAGGCCACCGCCGCCGACCGGAACGAAGATCGCGTCGACGTCGCCGCCGCTCTGTCGCAGGATCTCCAGACCAACCGTACCTTGCCCGGCGATCACGTCCGGGTCGTCGAACGGGTGCACGAAGACGAGGTTGCGCTCGCGCGCCAGCTCGAGCGCGCGGACGTACGCAGCGTCGTAGTCGTCGCCGTGCAGCACGACCTCGCCACCGAGGTCGACGACGGCCCGGACCTTGATCTCCGGGGTGGTGCCCGGCATCACGATGACGGCGCGAATGCCGCGCTTGCGTGCCGCGAGCGCGACGCCCTGCGCGTGATTGCCGGCCGACGCGCAGATCACCCCGCGCTGCGCGTCGCTGTCGGCGAGGTGCGCGATCTTGTTGTACGCGCCGCGCAGCTTGAACGAGAAGACCGCCTGGAGATCCTCGCGCTTGAGCAGCACGTCGTTGCCGAGCCGACGTGACAGGCGCGCGGCATGCTCCAGCGGTGACTCGATCGCCACGTCGTAGACCCGTGACTCGAGAATTCGCTCGATGTAGCCGCTCGAGCTCGCGCCGCCAGGAATGACCACGCCTTCAGTACTGCCCGATGGATGGTTGCTGCAAGCGGAGCGAAGCGACACTTTACCGGGATTTCCGTCCAGCGAGCCGCAACTTTTACACGCTACGGGCCGGATTGATCCGGTGGGTGCTGGTGACGGCCGTTGGACCATCGATTGCTCTGTCGAGGTTCCAGCGGGCGCATGGTCGCGCCCCCGAAACGGAGGAGCGATCATGAAGCATGGATTCACGATGTTGGCCGGAGCGCTGGCCCTCGGTGCGCTCAGCGCGTGCAGCCAGGCGGATTCGCCCGCGGACGTTCGCAAGGACGTCGCCGAGGCGCGGCACGACGCGGCGGTCGACGTCGCCGAGAAGCGCAGCGACACGGCGAAGGCCGTTCGCAACGAGGCCGGTGACGTCGCCGGCGAGGCCGCGGACATGAGGCAGGCCAAGGCCGACGGCGACTACAAGACCGCGGTCGCCATGGCCGACGGACAGCTCAAGATCGCCAAGGAGAAGTGCGAGGCGGTGAGCGGCGACATGCAGGAGGCCTGCAAGGATCGCGCGAAGGCGGACCACGACGCGGCGAAGGCAAAGGCCAACGCCCAGCACGAAGCGGCCAAGTCCTGATCACATGACCGGGAAGAGGCGCCGGTTCGCGGCCAACGCGCCGTGGACCGGTGGCTTGCCCGGAGCCCACGCGTACCGTCTCTGCGACCGCCCCCTAGCCGCGAAGCAAAATTCTTTCATCGTCGCTGCGGACCATTGCTTGTCGTCCGCATGAGGCGCTACAACGTTGCTCGGATGGGCGGTGAGGACGGCGACGTCGGCACGCGCGCCGGCGGTGGGTCGAACGGGGCTCGGGACAGAGCGGCAAAGCTCTTCGTCCTCGACACCAACGTCATTCTGCACGACGCCCGCTGCATCCAGAGCTTCCGCGAGCACGACATCGCGATCCCGATCACGGTCCTCGAGGAGCTCGACCGGTTCAAGCGTGGCAGCGGCGACCTGAACGCCCAGGCGCGCGAGTTCCTGCGCCGCCTCGACGGCATCACGGGCGACGTCCTGGCGCCGGAAGGGGCGCCGCTCGGCGAGGAGCTCGGGCGGGTGCAGGTCATCCTGGAGACCGCCGCGTCCGACAAGCTGCGCGCCGCGTTCCTGAGCGACTCGCCCGACCATCGCATCCTCTCGACCGCGCTCTGGCTGCGCGACGCGCAGCCGGGGCGCACCGTGATCCTGGTGTCGAAGGACACCAACCTACGCCTCAAGGCCAAGTCCTTCGGCCTGGTCGCGCAGGACTACACCAGCGACAAGGTCGAGCGCGTCGATCGGCTCTACACCGGCAAGCGGATCGTCGAGAACATGCCGTCCGAGCTGATCGGCAGCTTCTACGCGAACGGCGGCATCGTGCCGATCGGCGAGGTGCCGTACGTCGAAAGCCCGCTGCCGAACGAGAACTTCGTTCTGCGCAACGGCTCGAAGTCGGTGCTGGCGAGCTTCCGCGCCGGGCAGCAGGCGTTCGCGCGGGTGGAGAGGACGCCGGCGTATGGCGTGCAGCCGCGCAACGCGGAGCAGTCGTTCGCGCTCGACATGCTGGCGAACGACGACGTCAAGCTGGTCACACTGGCGGGCAGGGCCGGTACCGGCAAGACCCTGCTCGCGCTGGCGGCGGCGCTGCACGCGCGCGCGCGCTACCGTCAGATCCTGCTCGCGCGCCCGGTGGTCGCGCTCAGCAACCGCGACCTCGGCTACCTGCCGGGTGACATCTCGGCCAAGCTCGACCCGTACATGCAGCCGCTGTTCGACAACCTCACCGTCATTCGCCACATGTTCAAGGAGTCGGACCAGAACGGGCAGCGCATCAAGGACATGCTCGACGGCGGCAAGCTGGTCATCACGCCGCTCTCCTACATCCGCGGCCGGACCCTGCAGCACGTGTTCTTCATCGTCGACGAGGCGCAGAACCTGACGCCGCACGAGATCAAGACGATCATCACGCGCGCCGGCGAGGGCACCAAGATCGTCTTCACCGGCGACATCCACCAGATCGACCAGCCCTATCTCGACGACTCGTCGAACGGGCTCAGCTACCTGATCAGCCGGATGGTCGGGCAGGAGCTGTACGCGCACATCAGCCTGGTGAAGGGCGAGCGCTCGCAGCTCGCCGATCTGGCCAGCGACTTGTTGTAACGAGGGCGAGTCGAGCACCGCCACCCGCGACACCACGACGGCGATTCCGGTCGCGGCGGCGGATTTGAGGAACTCGCGTCGACTCTGCCTCACAGGAACCTCCGCGGGAGCAGGGCCCGCGTCTTTCTGTCGTCGGCATCCCAGGCGACGGTGATTAGCGGACGAACCCGACGAAATATCCGCCTCCAGGCAGCGACATCGCGGACGCGCTCGTGGTGGGCTTCACCGTCGGCGTCGTTCTGTGAGCGGGAGCGCGGGCCCGGGGACGTCAGCTGCCTTTCTCTTCTTGACCTGGATCCTCGGGTCGTGCCGGAGAAGGCGCGGCCGCGACTCGAAACCGGGGAGGGAACCCTTGATCCAACGCGCTCTTGCTTCGCTTCGCGCAGCGACCTCTGCTGCTTGCATCCTCGCCTGGCTCGCAGCATCGCCCAGCGCGGGATTCGCCGCGCCGGCGAGTGCCGGCAAGATCGACCCGGAGCTGCTGTCGAGTCTCGCGTCCGGCGGCGCGACGCCGTTCTTCGTCCTCATGGCCGCGCGCGCCGAGCTCGCTGCCGCCGGCGCGGCCGGCGATCGCGAGGCGCGCGGCCAGGCGGTCTTCCAGGAGCTGCGCGCGGTGGCGCAGTCGAGCCAGACAGACCTCGTCGCCACGCTCGCCGCGCGAGGCATCGCGCACCGGTCGTTCTACATCGTCAACGCGCTGCGCGTGGTCGGAGATCTCGACCTGGCGCGCGAGCTGGCCGCGCGCCCCGACGTCGTGCGCGTGCTGCAAGACCGCGTCTACACATTTCCGGACCCGCAGCCCGGCAACGTACTGCCGCGCTTCGGCTCGGTCGAGTGGAACATCTCCCGCATCGGCGCCGATCGCGTGTGGAACGAGTTCGGCGTGGCGGGCGAGGGCATCGTCGTCGGCACCATCGACTCCGGGGTCGAGCTCGAGCACCCCGCGCTGGCGCGCAGCTACCGCGGTAACCTCGGTGGCGGCGTGTTCGAGCACGACTACAACTGGTGGTACCCGCCCGGCGGCTGCCCGTCGCCGTGCGACGAGTTCGGCCACGGCACGCACACCATGGGCACGATCGTCGGCGGCGACGGGCCCGGCCCGCTGCCCGACGACATCGGCGTCGCCCCCGGCGCGCGCTGGATCTCGGCGGGGTGCGGCTATTTCGCGACCACCGAGTGCTTCCTCTCCAGCGGGCAGTTCATGCTCGCCCCGACTGCCCTTGACGGTACGGCACCCGATCCCAGCCGGCGCCCGCACGTCGTCAGCAACTCCTGGGGCTACTTCGGCAACGACCCGTTCTTCGCCGGCGTGGTAGACGCCTGGCGGGCGGCCGGGATCTTCCCGGTCTTCTCGGCCGGCAACGACGGACCCTCCTGCCAGTCGACCGGCTCGCCCGCCGGCTACCCGCAGGCGTTCGCCGTCGGCGCGACCGACATCTCCGAGTCGATCGCGTACTTCAGCAGCCGCGGCCCGTCGCTGCTGAGCGGTGGTGGCAAGCCCGAGGTCGTGGCCCCCGGCGTGGATGTCCGCTCGAGCGTGCCCTCTGGCGGCTACGAGAGCAACAGCGGTACCTCGATGGCGTCGCCGCACGTCGCGGGCGTGGTCGCCTTGCTGTGGTCGGCGAACCCCACGCTGGTGCGCGACATCGCCGCGACGTCCGCGGCGCTGACCTCGACGGCGAGCGACATCGTCGACCTCTCCTGCGGCGGGGACGACGACGGCGATCCGAACAATGTCTACGGCGACGGGCGCCTCGATGCGTTCCGGGCGTGCGTCGAGTTCTGCGGCGAGCGCGCGCGGCTCGAGGGCTTCGTCCGCGGCGCTTCGGCCGGCGGACCGATCGCGGACGCCGCGATCACGGCGACCAGGCGCAGCGACGGCCGCACGCTCACCGCGAGCAGCGCCGGCGACGGCTCGTACGCGATGAGCCTCGCCGTGCCGCTCGGCAGCTCGTCGGAGATCTACGACGTCGCGTTCACCGCCTTCGGCTACGAGCCGGGCACGCTGACGGTGACCGCCGTCCCCGATGGGATCTTGCGGCGCAACATCCGGCTGACCTCGCTGCCGCGCCACGTGGTCGCAGGCATCGTCCAGGACGCCGACGATCTGAGCCCGATCGCCGCGGCCACCGTGCGGCTGCTCGGCTCGCCGTTCGCTGCGCAGCAGACCGACGCGGCGGGAGCGTACGCGTTCCCGATCGTCCCCGCCGGTCGTTACCAGGTCGAGGTCGACGGCAAGATCTGCCACAAGCCGCGCACCCGGCTGGTCGTGGTCGAGAGCAGCGACGAGATCGTCGACGTGAAGCTGCGACCGATCGAGGACGTGTTCGGGCACTCCTGCGCCGAGCAGCCGTTCGAGTGGATCGAGGGTACCGAGCTGGTGTCGTACACCTACCCGGCTCCTGCGGTGCAGCTACCGTTCCCGTTCTTCTTCTACGGCCAGCGGCACACGGTGATCTATCCGTCGGTGACGGGCTTCTTCAGCTTCAGCTACCGCTACCCAGAGTACTACAACGTCCCGCTGCCGAGCCCGGCCGCGCCGAACAGGGCCATCTATCCGTTCTGGGACGACCTCTACAACGGAACGTGGCGCGTGGCGACGGTCGGCACGCGTCCGGATCGCACCTTCGTGTTCGAGTACGAGGGTGTCCGCGCGTACGCGGACTACGCGCTGGTCGACTTCGAGGTGCTGTTCCACGAGCGCGACAGCAGCCTGGTCTTCCAGTATCGCTACGGCGACGGATCCGCCGATGGCCGCTCGGCGACGATCGGGATCGAGAACGCCGACGGCAGCGACGCGCTGGTGCTCGGCTTCGACCAGCCGGTCCTGCGTGCGGGGCTCGCCGTCCGCCTCACCCCGCCCACGATCGACAGCGACGGCGACGGCGTGCCCGAGCAGATCGACCTCTGCCCGACGGTGCCGGATCCGGACCAGCGCGACCTCGACGGTGACGGTCTCGGCAACGCGTGTGACGACCTCGACGGCACGCTGCGGCCGACCAGGCTGCAGATCCGGCGCTCGACCTCCGAGCCGCGCCCGAACGGCCGCATCGTTCTCGAGGGCGAGCTGCTGCTCGAAGGCGAGGACGACTCCATTGCCGTGCCCGACGGCTTGACGATCCACCTGACCGACTCGCTGCAGCTCGATCAGACGGTCGAGTGGGTCGAGGGCGAGTGCAAGCTCACGACGCGCGGCATCGTACGCTGCCGGAGCAAGCAGTCGCCGCGCCACGTCGCGGAGATCAAGCCGCTGCCGTCGGACATCCCGGGCGTCCAGGCCTACCTGCTCAAGATCCGCCTGGTGCAGCGCAACCTCGACGCGCCCTTCGTGCCGCCGCTGCGCGTCACGATGACCAACGACCCGCGCGGCCCCGGCCGGGGCATCGATCGCATCGGCACGCCGCTCGACTGCGAGGCCCGCCCCTACGGCCTCGAGTGCGTCGGCGGCCGCGCGGGCAGCACCTCGCGCGCGTTCCTGGTCGAGCCGCCGGAGACTATCATCGACTGAAGCGGTCGTTACGATCTGTCGGGGACGCTGTGATAGTGCGCGTCCCGTGAAGATGCCGACCAGGAGGCTCGCGTGGTGCACGCTCGGTGCGATTCTCGTTGCTGCAATGGGCTGCGGTGACGCCGGGGAATCGTCCGGCGGGCTGCGCGCGATCGCCGCCGGACGCGGGCTGTCGATCGGCTCGGCCGCGCACGACGATCATCTGTTCGACGACCCGGAGTACGGTCCGGTGCTCGCCCGCGAGTTCGACTCCATCACGCCCTACAAGGCGATGAAGTGGGGTCGCATCCATCCCGAGCCGGGGCGCTACGACTTCACCGGGGCCGACGCCACCGTCGATTTCGCGGCGGCGCACCGCATGCGGGTGCGCGGCCACACCCTGGTCTGGGGAGGCGCGTCCGATCCGGCGAACCCGGGCTACGTGAATGCCGCCCAGAGCGCGGCAGAGCTGCGCGCGCTCATGGCCGACCACATTCGCACGGTGGTGGGCCGCTACGCCGGCCGCGTCGACCGCTGGGACGTGGTGAACGAGCCGCTCACCTCCGTCGGGGAGACGGGCCGCACCGACGGCCTGCGCGATCACGTCTTCCTGCAGCAGCTCGGTCCGGGCTACATCGCCGAGGCGCTCGAGCTCGCGCACGCAGCGGATCCCGCGGCGCACCTGTTCGTGAACGACGTCTTCGTCCTCAAGCCGGGGCCCAAGCAGGAGCGCTACTTCCGGCTCGTCCGCGAGCTGCGCGACGCGGGGGTGCCGCTGCACGGCGTCGGCTTCCAGGGCCATCTCGCATTCCTCCCCACGACGTTGCCCGGCGACCTCGACCTGCCGACCGAGGAGGAGATCGCGGCGACGCTGGGCCGCTTCGCGGCGCTCGGTGTGGACGTGGAGATCACCGAGCTGAACGTGCACACCTGGCGCCTCGCCGGCGATCGCGCGGCAAAGCTCGAGCGTCAGCGCGAGCTCTACGCGGCGGCTGTGCGCGGCTGCGTCGCCGTGCCGGCGTGCAAGGCAGTGACGGTTTGGCTGTTCACCGATCGCTACCCGACCAGCATCGAGGCGGTGCTCGGTCTCGACGGCGCGCCGCTGCTGTTCGACGACGACTACGCTCCGAAGCCGGCGTACTTCGGCGTGCGCGATGCTCTTCTGGGCGGGAAGTAGCGCGCAGGGTGCGACGGCATGACGACGCAACCGGCAGCCACGGAATTCGACCCCACCGAATGGGCGAAGAAGGATTTCACCGAGCGCGTGCGCATCGGCACCAACATGTAGGTGCTGCAGGGCCTCAACTACCCGCTCGCGGCGTACGCGTTCCACGCGGTGAAGCTGGTCCTGCTGGTGCTCGGCTGGATGTACTTCTGCCGCTTCACGCCCGGGCTCGGTACCTTCACGGGCTTCACGACGTGGGTCTTCGCCGACGTCGCGTTCGGCTACGTGGTGCCGATCATGACCGCGAACAACCCGCTGCTGAAGAGCCCCGCGCTGCGCCGGCGCCTGTTCGTGTCCTACCCCGACGACTTGACGCCGTAGCCGCTCGCCAAGGCGATGGCGCACGCCGGAACGTTCCTCGAGTTCGCCGCACCGTTGACCTTGCTGTTCGTCACGCACGACGGTCCGCTGCTCTACCTGGGCATGCTCTTCGTGCTGCTGCTGCACGGCTTCATCCTGAGCAATCTGCCGATCGCGGCGGTGTTCGAGTGGCACGTGCTCAGCACCTACGCGGCCTTCTTGTCGCGGGATCGGTGATGGGCTGGAACTACGGCGAGGTCTGACCTTGGAGGACGCGGTCGTCGTCGGCTCGGGCCCGAACGGACTCGCCGCAGCGATCGAGCTGGCGCGTGCTGGCGCTTCGGTGCGCGTGCTGGAAGCGCGCGAGTCGATCGGCGGCGGGCTGCGCACCGCGGAGCTGACCTTGCCGGGCTTCCTGCACGACGTCTGCTCGGGTTGTCATCCGACGGGCGTGCTGTCGCCGTTCTTCCGGACCTTGCCGCTCGAACGCCACGGGCTGCGCTGGGTCTACCCGAACGCATCGGTCGCGCACCCGCTCGACGATCAGCCGGCCGTCCTGCTCAGGCGATCGCTCGCCGACACGGCGCGCGAGCTCGGCGAGGACGCGCGCTCCTGGGCGCGTCTGTTCGCGCCGTTCCTGCACGAGCCGCACGAGCTGCTCGCGGATCTGCTCGGGCCGCTGCGCATCCCCAGGCATCCGATCCGGATGGCGCGCTTCGGGCTGCAGGGCCTCCTGCCGGCGAACGTCTTCTTTCGTGCCCGCTTTCGCGGGCCGCGTGCGCGCGCGCTGCTGGCCGGCTGCGCGGCGCACTCGATGCTGCCCTTCGACCGCCTGCTCACCGCAGCGGTGGGCATGATCTTCGCGCTCACCGGCCACGTCACCGACTGGCCGGTGGTCGCGGGCGGCTCGCGCGCCATCGCGGACGCGCTTGCGGGATATCTGCGCGAGCTCGGCGGCCAGATCGAGACCGGCCGCCACGTGCGCTCGCTCGGGGACCTACCACCGTCGCGCGTGGTGCTCCTCGACACCAGCCCAGCCCAGCTCGCCGACATCGGCGAGCCGATCCTGCCCGCGGGCTACGTTCGCCGCCTGCGCCGCTATCGCTACGGGCCGGGCGTGTTCAAGCTCGACCTGGCGCTCGACGGGCCGATCCCGTGGCGCGATCCACGCATCCTCGATGCGTCCACCGTGCACGTCGGCGGCACGCTCGACGAGATCGCGGCGGCGGAGGCGGCGGTCTGGCGCGGCGAGCACCCGGAGCGGCCGTTCGTCATGGTCGTCCAGCAGAGCCAGTTCGATCCGACGCGCGCGCCCGCCGGCAAGCACACCGGCTACGCCTACTGCCACGTGCCCGCCGGCTCGACGGTCGATCTCGGCGAGGTGATCGAGAAGCAGATCGAGCGCTTCGCGCCCGGCTTCCGCGATCGCGTGCTGGCGCGCCACGTCATGCGTCCCGCCGATCTGCAGGCCGAGAACCCGAACTACCTGGGCGGCGTGATCACCGGAGGCGTCGCGGACCTGGGGCAGTTCTTCGCCCGCCCGGTCGCTCGCCTCGATCCCTACTCGACGCCGAATCCGCGGCTGTTCATCTGCTCCGGATCGACGCCACCCGGACCCGGCGTGCACGGCATGGGCGGGTACTTCGCCGCCCGCAGCGCGCTGCGCAGCCTCGAGCGGCTGCCCGCGAGTCTCGGTCCGCTCGGCTGATTGCTCGGGTCGATCGAACGCGCTGCGCTCAACCCAGATCGAAGAAGTCGATCAGTGCGCGCCGGATCTCGTCCTGGAGTGGCTCGGGCAAGCTACCGAGCTCGTCGCGGAACAGCTCGTTGTCCCACGCCAGGATCTGATCGATCAGGACATCGCTGTCCTTCGTGAGCTGGCAGACGCCGGCCGGAATCCGGACCCGCAGCGGAAACGCGTCGCCCTCGAGCACTTTCGTGGTGAGCGGGAGGACCACCGTGCTGCCGAGTCCCGCCTCCGCGAACTCGCTCGGCTGGATCGCGACGCAGGGTCGCTGCTTGCCCGGCTTGGTTCCGACGCGTGGTTCCAGGTCGACGACGTAGACGTGCCACCTCTTCGGCAGGCCGAGGATCAATCGAGACGCGCCAGGCGGCTGTGACCGCGGAAGTCCCGCAAGACCCTGCGGCTCTCGGGCGCGACCATCTGCGCCGCCCTGCGCCAGCGGGCGACGCGATCGACCCGGTCGGCGTCGCGCTCGAGAAGATCGAGTGCGCTGCGCACCACCTCGATCTTGGTGCGCGCCCCGAGTCGCCGCTTCAGCGTCTCGATGCGAGTCGCGTCCGCCTCCTGGAGCATGAGCGGCCTACCCATCGTCGTCCTCCGAGTATATTCTGCAGTATACTCAGAGCGATACTCGTCTTGCCGGGATCTGGCAAGACGCGGCGGGTCAGGTGACGATCTTCTTGCGCGTCATGATCAGGCCGTGGCTGACGTCGTAGGGTGAGATCCCCACCGTCACCGGGTCGCCCGGCATGACCTTGATGTGGAACTTGCGCAGCCGGCCCGACCGCCTGGCCGTGATCTTGGCGCCGTTGGTGAGGTCGACGGAGTACTGGCCCCCGCCTAGAACCCCCATCACGACCCCGTCTACCCGTGCGAGATCGTCGCGACTCAAGAGGGTGTCCCGGTTTCTACCGGGACAAAAACGTCAAGGTAACAGAGGTGCAGCATGCCCTGGACCATAGCTGCGCCGGGAGACCGCGTCCAGAGAGCGTCGCGGTCGTGATTCGGCCTCGAGCGTCCTATGCTCGGTCGTCGTGGTGCCGACCGGGACGATGACCGTGCGCTCGCCGACGTGGGTGTGCCGAGTCGCGTGGCTGCTCTGCATCGCGTGCGCCCTTGCGTCTGGCTGCAGCGGTGATTCCGGGCGCCCGCCGGTCCCGAGCGGCACGGCGCCGGTCCCGGCCGCGACTCCGGCCGCGACTCCGGGCGTTGCGCCCACGTGTGCCGAGCCGGCCACGGCTGCCATCCTGTCGGGTCCGACCGCCGACCAGGGACAGGACCTCGACCTGCAGTTCCACTGGCGCGCGGCGACCGTCTGTCAGGCGCTGCACCCGCTCGAGCAGGGCGCCGGGTTCGGTCCGCTGGAGAAGATCGTCGTGCACGGCGGCGACGGACACCGCGTGCTGCTGCTGCTGCCGTCGCAGGGCGGCGCGGCGAGCGTCGCGCGCTATCGCGTCGAGCTCGCCGACGCGCCGCAGGTCGAGCTGGTCGCGTGGGTCACGCTCGAGAGCTCGGCGGCCGCTGGTAGCGACGGTGTCGAGTTTGCCGTCGGTGTCGGTGACGCGAGCGCCGATCCGGGCGACGTGGCGCTGCGCTACGAGCGTCTCACGCGCGAGCAGGCACAGGCCGGCTGGCGCGCGGTGCGCTTCGACCTGTCCGCGTACCGCGGTCGGTCGGTGTGGCTCACGCTCGCCGCGCGCGAGACCGGCGATCGCAGCGGCGACTGGCTGCTGTGGGGCGACCCGCGGGTGATCGTCGCGCAGCCGCCGCCGCTGCGCATCGACCTGCGCGTGAGCGAAGCGGCGCGCGCGGGCGCACCGCGCGCGGTGCCGTGGTCCGAGGCGAACGTCTTCAAGGCGTACTCGGGCTTCAACGAGGACAAGGTCGCCAGCCTGAACCCGGCGTGGGTCGAGCGCATGTTCCCGTGGTTCGGCGCGCTACGCCTGTTTGCATCGCTGGGCGCGAGCTGGGGCCCGACGCTGGCGCGCGACTACGACGCGCAGATGGGGCACAACCCGACGCGCGACTCGCGCGAGGAGCGCCGCTGGGCGGAGTACTACGAGTTCTTCCGCGACGGTCCGGGCTGGGAGTCGAAGCCGATCGCAGCGCGCTTCGCTTGGCAGCGCTTCGACGCGCTCCATGCCCGCATCGCCGCCACCGGCGTGCGCATGCACGTCAACCTCGCCGGCGCGCCGGAGTTCTTCACCGGCGGCCAGGGTCACTACCACACCTACCACTTCAACGAGATGCCGGTGGCCGACGAGGCCGGGTGGAAGGTCTACGTCGGCGAGGTATTCCACCATCTGTCGCGCCAGCCATGGTTCGCGCGCGCGCAGTTCTCGTTCTTCAGCGAGCCCAACAGCATCTGGGTCGCGGGCGACGGCTCGGTGCGCCATTTCGGGTATCAAGGCGACGCGGCGCAGTACGCGCGGCAGTACCTGTGGACGTGGCAGGCGATGAAGCCCTGGGTGAAGCCCGGCCAGGTCCACCTCGGACCGTTCGTCGTCGAGCCCGATCCGGCCGTGCCCGCGGCCGACAACCTGCCCGAGTACCTGCGCCTGCTGCGCGCGGCGTTCCTTGACGCTGGCGAGCCGCTACCGCCGTGGCCGGCGTTCGCGTTCAACCTCTACGAGACGCCGCAGCTCGCGATCGACCACTTCACCTCCTACAAGATCGACTACGTGCGTCGGTTGCTCCCCGTGGCGCTGCCGGGTCTCGAGCTGCCGCTGCGCTTCGACGAGGTCGGCATCCATCCGCTGATCGCCGCGGAGTTCGCGGCCGCGGGTGTGCCCGCCTTCGAGGGCTCGCGCTGGTCGGCTGCGTGGCACGCGGAGATGCTGGCGCTGCTGGTCGAGCAGCGCATCACCGTCGGCAGCCCGTGGCTGCACAACGCGATGATGCGGCCCTACGGCTCGTACGCGTTCCTGTCGCTGGCGAGCGGGGCGTTCGACGCGCGGCGCGCCGCGGACGGCGCGCTCTCGGTCGTGCGTCACCCGCTCGAGGGGGGTGCCGGAGCACCGCGCGACCTGCGGGTACGGCTCGGCTCGGCGAGCGCGGACCGCGTCGGGTATCTGTGGTCGCCTGCGACCGGCACGGACGCCGTGCGCCTCGCCGTCTGGCACCTGCCACGCTTCCCGGCGAGCGATCCGCGTCTCGCGGCGGACACCGCGCTGGCGCGGGTGCGCGTTCGCTTGCCCGAATGCGCCGGTGTGCGTTGCAAGGTCGTGCTGCTCGGTTATGACGACCAGGTGTTCGCCGAGCTTTCCGGGCAGATGCTGGGCGCGCCCGAGCGCGTGGCGCTCGCGGCGATCGCGAACCTGCCACCTCTGCGCCGCGTCGAGACGCTGGTCGAAGACGAGTTCGAGCTCGCCCTGCGGCCGGGCGAGGTCTACCTCGTCGAGGTACCGCGCGCGGATCCGGGGCCGTGAGCTTGGCCGGCGGACACCCGGCGCGCCGCGGCCTGATGGGCACGCTGCGCGACAAGATTCTCGGTCGCCGCACGGAGCCGGTGGCAGTAGCGCGCGAGCCAGGCGCGAGGACCGTCCAGGCTGTCGTGGTCGAGCCCGAGCTCGCTCCCGAGCCGGCTGCCGCGCCGCTGGCTGACGACGGGGATCGCGCGCGGGCGTTCTGGAACGAGAAGCACGCCTGCGACGTCGAGAACCAGGCGCGCGAGGAGACGGCGCTCGACCCGGTCGACTACACGCGGCACTGGTTCCTCTACAACCACTCCGTCTCGCGGCCGCTCACCGGTGACTGCGCGAAGTACTGGCTCGACGAGATTGGCAAGCAATATCTTCGGCCGCGCCCCGAGCGCATGTTGGCGCTCGGCTGCGGCCCCGCGTTCATCGAGGAGCAGATTCTCGAACGCGACTTCGCCGGCATCATCGTCGCCTACGAAACCTCCGAGGTCGCGGTCGCGTCGGCGCGCGAGCGGCTCGCGGCGACGCGCTGGGCCGAGCGCATCGAGATCCGCTGCGGGGACGCGCTGACCGCCGGCATCCCCGACGCTTCGTTCGACGCCGTGTTCGTCGAGGCGGCGCTGCATCACTTCGTCGAGCTCGAGCCGACCTTCCGCCTGATGCACCGCGTGCTCCGTCCGGGCGGCCTGCTGCTATTCGACGAGTACGTCGGGCCCGACCTGCAGCAGTATCCGCCCGAGCTCGAGGCGCTGCTCGGGCGCATCAACGCGTGCCTCGCGCCGGAGCTGCGCCGTGACTTCGAGAGCGGCGCGGTGCGCGAGTCGGTCGAGGCCTGTCCGATCGAGGTCCAGATGGAGCGCGATCCCACCGAGGGTGTGCACGCCGCCGAGATCCTGCCGCTCACCTACCGCTACTTCGACGTGATCGAGCGCTGGAACTACGGTGGCACGATCATGCGCCCGCTGTTCAACCGCATCCTGCTCAACTGGGACTTCCCGAACGATCCCAAGGACCAGACGATCGCGCAGCTCATCGTGCTGCTCGAGCAGGAGCTGCTACGCGCCGGCGCGATCCCGACGCACAACGCGATCGTGGTCGCGCGGCCGCGCCCGGAGCCGCTGGGACCGCTGTCGGCCGAGCAGCTCGAGCGCATCGCCTACGCGGATTGGCGCGGGTTGTAGCCGGGGCGCGGGTCCGTTCGATCCTGACGGGTCAGGTTCGGCGAAAGTCACGGTCGCGCTGGTCGCCGCCGCGTTCCTCATCCAGCACGAGGACGGACAAGACGACGCCTGCGTCGTCGGTGCGTGTCGCGGTGTCGTCTCTCGAGCGATGCGAGGCGGGTGGGTTTGCCGGGGCTCCTTCGCCGTTTCGGATCGGGACCAGGCGCTCGATATCGGGCGCTTCGTCTATCTCTCGACCGCTTACAGCGCGGGCTTCAGCGACCGGCCGATCCCCGAAGCGCTGCACGAGGAGCCGGGCAGCGATCCGACCGACTACACGCGCACCAAGCGCGACGCCGAGTGGCTGGTCGCGCGAAGCGGTTTGCCCTACGGCATCTACCAGCTCTGGACGGCCGGCGAGCGTTATCTCTCGGCCGGCTTCCCGCCCGTCCTGCACGTGGTCGCCGGCGACAAGCCGGTGAACTTCATCCACCAGGACGCGTTCAAGGCCGGCTTCTGGGCGGCCTATCGTACACTCCCCGATGGCGCCGTCCTGCACCTGGTGTCACGCGAGGACGCGCTGCCGAGCATGCGCGACCTGCGGAAGCTCTGGATGTCGACGCACGGCGGCCCGCGCGAGGTGCACTTCTTCGAGCGTCTCGAGGACGTTCCGGAAGGGGAGATCGCACCGCAGGTGCGGATGTGGCTCGACTTCACCGCGGTCAACAACGAGATCGCGTCGGTGCGGTGGAATTTTGCGCTCGATGGCCTGGACGCGTTGCGCCGCGGCGGTGTCCAGATGACCGACGCGAGCCTCGCGACGGTGATGATCGCGCAGAGCCGTTTCGTCGCCGACTCGCCGAAGCTGCAGCTCTTCGTCACGAGCTATCGCGCCGCGGGCGCGGTCGCGCCGCAATTCATCGTGCACGAGGCCGCGTCCGCTCGGGCCGCGACTTCCGCGGCGCCGCTGGCGCAGCAGGCGTAGCCGGCCGCGGCTGCTCCATCCGCCTGGTGAATCCAGCCGGCGTGGGGCTCTCGAACCGGACCGCCACGCCCCCGTCGACGAAGCCCAGTCGGCTCGCGTGCAGGCAGATGCGCCGCAGCGGATCGCGCTTGCTGCCGTAGGCCGCGTCGCCGATGATCGGATGCCCGAATCCGGCGAGGTGCGCGCGGATCTGGCCGCGTCGTCCGGTCTCGAGCCGGACCTCGAGCCGCGTGTTGTCGGCGCCGCGCGCCAGCACGCGGTAGTGCGTCGTCGCGGAGCGGCCATCCTGACCGTGCGCGACGCGCACGCGCAGGCCGCTGTCCTCGTGGAGCCGCATGCGCAACGTCCCGCTGTCGTCGCGGACGCGTCCCTCCACCACGGCGACGTAGATCCGCTCGACCGTGTGCTGCACGAACTGCTCCTGCAGCACGCGCTTGACGGCTTCGGTCTTGGCGAACACCAGCAGTCCGGAGGTCTCGCGGTCGAGCCGGTGCACGATGAAGAGCGGCTTCTCGCCCTCGCGCGCCGTGGCGCGCTCCGCGAGGTGCGACGACAGCAGGCGATACGCCGTACGGTCGTGCTCCTTCGCGGTCGCGATCGTCAGCAGCCCGGCGGGCTTGTCGACCACCAGCAGGCGGTCGTTCTCGTGCACGATCCGGAGCTGCTCGGGGAGTGCCGGCGGCGGCGCTGCGCCGAGGACGACCCGGTCGCCGGCCGCGAGCTGGGTGGTGCCGCGGCGCACGACGTCGCCGTTGACGCGCACCCGCCCGGCCGCGAGCCACTGCTTGACGCTGCGCCGCGATGCCTCGGGGTGGGCCGCCACGAGGTGGTTGATCAGGTCGAGCTCCATCCACCAGGGTCGCCGATCCGTGCCGCGTTTGCCAGTCGGGACCCGCTCGCGAGCGTCCGTCGTGCGCAGTCGGGTGCGAACCCGAACTCGTCCGCGCGCGTCGGGGTCGCGCAGATCGCGCGCTACATCATCTCGGTGCAGGCCAAGCCGGAATAGAGCGCGATCACTCGCGCAAGCCGCGCGTCGCCGGACCCGGGCGCTTCACCGACGCCGTCACGGGCCCTGCTGCGCGTCGTGGCTGCGGATCGCCGCCAGGGTCAGGGCGGCTGCTACGACGAGCATCTCGACTTGTCACGGTAACCCGGTCACCTTTGGCCCGCCACCGGCGCCCGGCAGGCTCGAGCCGCGCGCCGAGCCCGCGACCATGTCGAAGCGGAACAGCCGGCACTCGATCGGTCCGTTCCACAGCGGCACCCGCCGGCTCTCCTTCAGCCGCATCACGCTCGGCAGCTTGAGGTCCGGGCTCAGGATCCAGCCGGTCCAGCCGCTGTAGGCGCGCTTCCAGTGCGTCGCGAGCTCGGCGAAGAACTCGGTCGGGGTGCCGGCCGCGTCGCTGCCGCGCGTCGTCGCGCGCGCTCCGCCGTGCGAGCCCTTGGCGCCGATGCGCTCGCCGTAGGGCGGGTTGAGCAGCAGCGTGCCCGACGGTGCCGGCGCCGGCCGCTGCAGGGCATCGGCGGTCTTGAAGTCGATCGCGTGCCGGACGCCGGCACGCTCGGCGTTGCGCTGCGCGAAGTCGGTCATGCGAAAGGACACGTCGCTGGCGAAGAGTGGCGCCAGCGGTGCGTGCACGCGTGCGGCGGCCGCTTCGCACAGCCGCTGCCAGGTGGTCTCCGCGTCGCGGAACGGCAGCAGGCGCTCGAACGCGAAGCGGCGCTGCGCGCCGGGTGCGATGCCGCACGCGATCTGGGCCGCTTCGATGGCGATCGTGCCCGCGCCGCAGCACGGATCGAGCAGCGGACCGTCCTGCTCGCGCCCGCTCCAGCCGGCGGCGGCCAGCATCGCCGCCGCGAGCGTTTCTTTCAGCGGCGCCTCACCGGCGTCCTCGCGCCAGCCGCGCTTGAACAGCGCTTCGCCCGACGTGTCGACGTAGAGCGCGAGCTGCGCCTCGCCGAGGTGCAGCACCAGCGGCAGGTCGGGGTGCCGCGTGTCGACGTTCGGGCGCTCACCGGCGCTCATGCGCATCTGGTCGCAGACCGCGTCCTTGACGCGCAGGGCGGCGAACTTGAGGCTGCGCAGCGGCGAGCGCTGCGCCGTCACGTCAACGCGCAGCGTCTGGCGGGGGGTGATCCAGTCCGCCCAGCGCACCCGCCGCGTGAGCTCGTAGATGTCCTCCTCGTCGCGATAGGCGTTCTCGGCGACGCACCACAGCACGCGCTGCGCGAGCCGGCTCTCGAGGTTGAAGAGCAGCACCAGCTCGACCGCACGGCGCAGCTCGGCGAAAGCGGTCACGCCGCCACGCCGCACGTAGAGCTCGACCCCGCTGCCGGCGATGCGGTGGACCTCCTCGGCCAGTAGTTCCTCGACCCCGGCGGCGCAGGGCAGGAACAAAATCTCTCGGTTTTCCGGCATGTGTTCGCATCCAATAGCCATTTCGCGCCACGCGAACGAGCCGACCGCCGAATCTACGTTGCCACCCCACCTCGAACCTTGCTACGACCGACCGACCGGTCTGGAGGGTCGAGCGCTGGCGTTCGACTTCCCCGTCGGCAGCGCGATCGTCAAGACGTTCAGCTATATGCTCGACGAGCGCGGCCGGGCCGTCCGGAGCGCTCGATCCTGACCTAGCGCATGGAGTCGACCGAGCCCGGCGTCGCGATGCCGGAGTTCGGCCGCCAGCTTGCGCACGGCCAGGCGATCGCCGTTCTCAACGACTGGATCGCGAGCCTGCCGGGCAGCTGCGATTGATTCAACGAGGGGACCCGTCCCCTCGCCCCATCGGGCAGAGCCCGGCGGGTCCCCACTCCTCGTGCGCGGCGCCTACTCGGGTCGCAGCTCGCGCGCGGCGCGCAGGATCTCGGTGCCGAGCCAGGCACGGGCGACCTCGGTGGCGCCCGGGATCGAGAAGTGCACGTCGTCGGCGCGGATGGTCGGGTCGAACTCGCCGTTCGCGCGCCCGCGCAGGTAGCCGCCCAGGTCGACGACGCGCATCTCGTTCGGACGCGTACGCGCGACCTCGGCCACCAGCTCGTTGAACCGGTCGATGCGCTCCGGCTCGGAGGTCGCGCGGTCGGTGGCGAAGGTGCGGCCGTTCAGCGGCGGGACCTCGATGTGCGGTGAGGTCAGCCAGACCACCGCGGTGCCGGTGGCGGCGAGGGCATCGACCGCCGCCGCGATCGCGTCGCGGGTGGCCGCGTCGAGCCCGGGATCGCCGAGTCGCAGCGCCGGCGAGGCCGGCGTGCGGCGCCGGTTGCGCGCCTCCCATGGGCCGACCAGCACGACGGCGACGTCCGGCCGGTTTGCGAGAGCGACGCTCTTCCAGCGCTCCGCCATGCCGTGGCACTCCGCGTTCTCGGCCACCCACTGGCCGCGGTTCTCCATCTGGCCGAACGCGAACAGGCCGCAGCCGAGCTTCAGGTGGCCGTTCGCGACGGCGCTGGCGCCGTCGCCGCGAAGCCATGGCCCGAGCCCGTTCCAAAGCGACAGCGCCGTCGAGTCGCCGAACATCGCGAAGCGCAGCTTCTCGGCCGCGGGTGGGTCCTCGCCGAGGATGAGCTGGCGTGCCGCGTAGGCGGCGCCGAGCGCGCGCACGGCGATCACGATCGGATCGGTCGCGATCACCAGCACACTGACCAGGACCAGCGCGCCCGTCGTCGCCCAGGCGAAGCGCTTTCCGGGTAGCAGGCCGGTGTTCCGGACCGGCCGCTCGACCAGACGGTACGAGAGCGCCGCGAGGGCGAACGTCGTCGCGAGCCGCAGCGCCAGCAGTGGCAGCGGTGCGAGCGCCGTCCGCGCAGGCGTCAAGAAGAGGAACAGCGGCCAGTGGAAGAGATAGGCGCCGTAGGAGACCGTGCCGATCCAGCGCAGCCAGGACACCGCGAGCACGTCGCGGACGATGCCGGCGGGCTGCGTCGCGGCGGCGATGACGACCGCCGAGAGGACGCCGTAGGCGACGAAGCCGCCGCGGTAGAGCCAGGCGTCGCCGACGCTGGCACGGCTCCAGGCGACGAGCAGCAGCAGCGCCGCGGCAGGACCTGCGAAGCGCAGCGCGTGCGCCGTCGCGCCCGCGTCGAAGCGCACACCCGAGCGTTGCGCGATCGCCAGCAGCGCCCCGATCAGCAGCTCGCCGGCCCGCGCGTCGGCGCCGTAGTAGAGGCGGTGCTGCGCGTCGGCGAGCGAGGGGCGCGCGAGCGCGACCGCCATCGAGGCGAGGGTCAGCAGCGTGCACAGCAGCGCCAGCGCGCGCGTTCCACCGCCGAGCCGGACCACGAGCCCCACCAGCAGCGGGAAGACCAGATAGAACTGGCCTTCGATGGCCAGCGACCAGAAGTGCTGGAACGGCGAGGGGTCGGTGAAGATCAGGTTGTAGGCGTACTGCGGGCTCATGAAGCGCCAGTTGACGACGTAGAACAGCGTCGCCAGGGCATCCTCTGCGAGGTGCTCGCGCTGCGCCGGCGGCAGCCAGAAGCGTGCGCTCGCGACCAGCAGCGCGATGGTGAGCAGGGCCGCCGGCAGCAGGCGCCGCAGGCGGCGCTCCCAGAAGCGGCGCAGCGAGATCCGGCCGTGCGCGGCGCGCTCGGCGAGCAGCAGGGTGGTGATCAGGTAGCCCGACAGCGTGAAGAACGTCGACACGCCGAGGAAGCCGCCCGACATCCAGGCGAAGCCCGAGTGGAAGAGCAGGACGGCGAGCAGGCAAGCGCCGCGCAGGCCGTCGAGCGCGGGCAGGTAGCCCATCAATCCGGGTCCGCGGCCTCTACGCGGCCGACCCGCAGGAGCCGTGGAAGCCGCGTGCCGAGTAGGTGAGGACCGCGTAGCCGTCCTGGGCACGCGAAACGAAGGCACCGCCCGACTTGCCCTGGCTCCAGCCGTGTAGCTGGACGATCAACGCGTAGGGCCCGACGACGCCTGCGGCCGGAAGTGTGAGGTTGACGTCGAGGGGCACGCCATCGAACGACTCGACCCGGCTCGCGACGCTACCCTCGCAGAACTGGATGCCGCTCTGCTCGACGCACGGGATGCGTCCGCCGAACACGCTCGCCATGCGCTCCGCGCGCGCCGGCGCGGCCGCGCCCAGCGCGCCGGCCGCGAGCAGCAGACAGATTGTGGGACGGAGCGCGCGCAGCAGGTGGAGCGACAAGAGGACCTCCCTCGCAGACGAAGAACGGCCCTTGTATCGCGGCACCGCGCGCCGCCGCAATTGCCGATTCGCGGGCCCGTGCAGTTGCTCGGGCGCCCCCGCCGCGGTCCGTGGCGTCAGCGGCCCGGTACTGCCGACCGGCCGGAGAAGCGTCCGGCGTCGCGCACCGCCGCGTACGCCGCGAGCAAGGCCGTCATCTCGCGCGGCGCGCTCGCGTGCAGGACCACGCCGGCCGCACCCGCCGCGAATTGATCGAGGATCCGGCGCGCGCAGTGCTCGGCCGAGCCGACGGCGTTGCTCTGCTCGAGCCACTCGCGCGGGTAGACGTCACGGATCTGGCGCAGCTCGTCGTCGCTGAACTCGGTCGCATCGGCGAAGCGCCCCTGCAGCAGCGGGTGGTTGCGCAGCTTCTCGAGCACGCCGCGGTCCCAGCCGTTCGCGTCGACGATCAGCTCGCCGTAGCCGGGGATCTGCATGTACGTCGTCATGCGGCGCACGACGTGGCGCAGCTCGACCGACTCGGGCAGCGCGCACGCCGTCACCAGGCACGACCACACCTGGGCGCGCTCGGGATCGCGTCCGGCACGCTCGGCGCCCTTGCGCACCCGCGCGACGCACTCCGCCACCGCGCGGTCCGTCCAGTGCGAGTGCAGCAGCACGCCGTCGAAGTGCTGGCCGGCGAGCTCCTGCGTGCGCGGCCCGAGTGCCGCGAGGAAGAGCGGCGGTGGCTGCTCGACCACGGTATCGAGGCTCAGGTAGGCAAACTTGCCGGCCGGGCCGTCGTGGCCGAAGACCTTCTCGCCGGCCCAGAGCCGGCGCAGCAGACCGGCGGTGTCGGCGAGCATCTTGCCGGTGACGCGCGGCACGCCCCACATGTCCGAGCGCAGATCGAAGCCGCGGCCGAGCCCGAGCACGAAGCGGCCGCCGGTGAGCGCGCTCATGGTCGAGCCGATCGCCGCGGTGAGCATGATGTGCCGGGTGTTCGGGTTGGTGACGCCGACCCCGATCGCGAGCTCGCTGGTCAGGGCGCCGGCGGCACCGCTCAGGGTCGCCGCTTCCTTCACGTCCTGGCGCTCGGAGATCCACACCGAGCCGAGGCCGACCGCTTCGGCGTCCTTGACCTCGTGCAGCATCGGCTTCGGGTCGGAGACGCGACCGGGGAGCGTGTAGAAGCCGAGCTGGGGAAAGCGGATCGCCATGCAGACCTCCAGCTGTACCGAGCGATACACGGGCACCCGCCGGCGTGCCAGCCGCGCCGCCGTAGTGACGTGGCACCATGGCGATCGGCATGGCTCTCGCGTCTCCAGTCCGCCGTGTGATCCGCCGATTGGAACGGCATGGCGACGATGCGCTCGATCCCACGGCAGCTTCTCCTTCTCCTGGCAGTGACGGCCGTGCTGGCGACGCCAGGGGGCGTTGCCGCCGAGACTGCGGACGCGCGCGCGCTGCGCGGTGCGCGCGTCGCCTACTACGACGTCGACGCGGTGCTGCGGGCGACCAGCTCGTTCGCGCCCGAGCGCGACCAGCTCGTGCAGCTCACCGATCGCTACGAATCCGAAGCCGCGCCGCTGCGGCGTGAGGTGCACGCTCTCCGCGCCGCGGTGCTGCGCGATCGTGCCGTGCCGGAGGCGGAGCGTCGCGACCTCGAGGCGCGGCTCGCGCAGCGTACGATCGCGCTCCTCGTCGTGCGCACGGAGGGGGCGCGTGCGCTCGCCGGCGCGCGGATGGACCTGCTCGAACGGCTCGAGCGCATCATCGTACCGGCGGTTGCGCGTATCGCCCGCGAGCGTGGGTTCGCCGTCGTCGTACGTGCCGATGCCGGAACGGTGGTGCTCGACGAGAACGCGCTCGATCTGACCGGGTTCCTGGTCGCTGCCCTCGACGGCGACTCCGACGACGGCGTGGAGCGCGCGGCGCCGAGCGAGCGCCGCCGCACGCGGCTTCAGTCGTGCGACGACGATAGCGCCGCGGACGACGCCCACGCGCTGCGTTGACAGCGTCCCGGCGGTCGGTGAATGGGACCCCGAGCGCTACGGCGCGCTCGCGATCGCGGACGATGCGCTCTCGTACGACATCTTCACACAGGCCGCGGTGCTGGTCGGCCCGTCGCGCGGGCGCGCGCCCGATCCTCTCGGCGGACTACCGGTCACGCCCGTGCTCGCCACCGGTGCATCGCAATCCGCACACCGGCTCGCGAGCTACCTCGACGGCATCCAGCCGCTGGTGCGCGCCTACGACGGCTTCCTGGTCGTCGTCCGCTTCGGCGCCGGTGCCCAGAGGCCTGCCGAGCCGGCGCGAGGAGAAGGCCTCGCGTGCGGCGCCACACCGTCGTATGGGGGCGCATGCCCGAGCCCCTCTACCGCTCGCGCCCCGGCGGCTTCGACATCCGGCCCGCGCGCCAGACCATCGCGACCCAGGTCGCCGACGCGGTATGGCTCTCGGAAGGCCTGTCCAACGCCTACCTGGTCGTCACGCGCGAAGGTCGCGTCGTGATCAACACCGGCATGGGCTTCGAGGGGCCCCTGCACAAGCGTCTGTTCGACGCCGTCGATCCCGGGCCGGTGCGCTACATCCTGCTCACACAGTCGCACGTCGACCACGTCGGCGGGGTCGAGCTGTTCCGCGAGCCCGGCACCGAGATCGTCGCGCAGGCCAACAACGCGACCTGCCAGGCCGACGACGCGCGCATCCATCCCTTCCGGGCCGCGCACGCGGCGCCATTCTTCCCGATCGCGGTCGATCGCGCCGAGAAGAACCTGCACGTCCAGGCGCGTCCCGAGCCGACGCTCACCTTCGCCGACCGGCACGACTTCTCGCTCGGCGGGCTGCGCTTCGAGCTGCACGCGACGCCCGGCGGCGAGACCACCGACTCGATGTGCATCTGGCTGCCGGAGCCGCGCATCGCCTTCGTTGGCAACGTGTTCAGCGCTCTGTTCGGCCACTTTCCGAACCTGGTCACGCTGCGCGGCGACCGCTACCGCTTCGCACTACCGTTCATCGAAGCGGTGAACCGGGTGATCGCGCTCGAACCCGAGCTGCTGCTGACCGGTCACTTCGCGCCGATCCGCGGTGCCGCACTCATCCGTCGCGAGCTCGAGCGCGTACGCGACGCGGTCAAGTACGTACACGACGCGACCGTCGCCGGCATGAACGCAGGAAGCGACGTGTTCGCGCTGATGCGCGAGATCCAGCTACCGCCGGAGCTCGAGGTCGGCCAGGGCTACGGCTGTGTCGCGTGGAGCGTACGCGCGATCTGGGAGGGCTACGCCGGCTGGTTCCACCAGCGCTCGACGACCGAGCTCTACCCGGTGCCGGTGAGCGAGGTGTACGCGGACGTGGTCGCGCTGGCCGGCGGCGCGGACGTGGTCGCGGCGCGGGCGCGCGTCCGGCTCGAGCGCGGCGAGGCCGTCGCGGCGATCCACCTCGCGGAGATGGCGCTCGCTGCGGACCCGGCGTCGCGCGCCGGCCTCGAGGCATACCTCGCGGCGCACCAGCACCTCCTTGCCGAGCGCGGCGGCGTCAACTTCTGGGAGACCGGCTGGCTCCGCCACCAGATCGCGCGCACCACCGCCGCACTCGGCCGGTGAGCGCGCGTCCGGCGAGCGCGCTCAGCCGACCTGTTCGACGTCGTTCGAGTCGCACTCCGGGCAGGCGGGGTGGCGCTGCTCGCCGTCGAAGACCTTGCCGCACAGCTTGCACTCGAAGAGCAGGGGCGGCTTCTTCGCCGCCTGCGCCTCGGTGGCCGCCGCGGACGGGATCGGCTTCAGATGATTGTCGCTCGTCATCGGCCGACCATACACCAGAGTGGGTAGGGCTTCTCGGCGAACTTCACGTTCCCTTGGACAGCGGAGCGTCGAGCGGGGTGAACACGCGGAGGGGGCCGGTGATTCCCTTCACCTGGACCTCGCCCACGTCGCGCAGTGCGAGCGCGCCTGCGATCGCACGCTGGCTGTCCTCCGAGACCAGGATCGGTAGCCCGAGCGTCTTGGTCTGCTGCTCGATCCGCGACGCGACGTTCACCGCATGACCGATCGCCGTGTACAGGGTGACCGTGGTGCTCGTGCCGCTCGCTTCCGCGTCCTGCTCGTCGAGCAGCGCGACCACGCCTGGCGAGAAGTAGCGTCCGAGCCGCTCGCTGCGGCGCTGCTCGCGCACCGCGGACTCCACCAGCGCGAAGACGCGGTCGCCGGCGAAGGCGCTCAGGATACCCGAGAAGACCAGGGTGAAGGCGGCGAAGGTCGCGACGGTCTGGTCGACGTCCGCGACCACACCGAGCGCCGGAGGAAGCAGATCGGCATGTCGGCGAGCGGGATCGCCAGCGCGATCGAGACACCGATGAAGCGGCACCAGTTGATCAGGCGCACGCTGCGCACGCGCTCGCTGGCGAGCGCACGGGTGAGGACGGGCGAGATCGGGGGCGACGGCACGGCGGCGCCGGACTCTAGCAGCGAAGCCCTCTGGTCGAGAATCCCGGCCGGGGTCGGCTGGTCCGCCTCTGACGACCGCTTGACCGCAGGGCTGCCGATCGGGGATGAGCGTCCATGTCCCTCACCCTCGACTTGGCGCTCGTCGGCTGCGGGGCGATCTCGCGCGTGCACCTGCCGGCGATTCGCAGCGGCGCCCCGCGCACCGCGATCACGGCGGTGGTCGACACCGACGCGGCGCGCGCCGAGGCGCTCGCGCGCGAGACCGGGGCGCGGGCCTTCGCGAGCCTCGAGGAAGCCCTCGCCGCTGGCGGCTTCGACGCAGTCGACCTGATGCTGCCGCACCACCTGCACGAGGACGCCGCCGTGCGCTGCTTCGCCGCGGGCAAGCACGTGCTGCTCGAGAAGCCGCTCGCGACCGATCTCGACGCCTGCGAGCGCATCCTCGCCGCGGGCCGCCGCGCCGGCACCGTCTTTCAGGTCGCCGAGAACACGCAGTACTGGCCCGAGGTGCTGGCGGCCAGGCACCTGCTCGACCAGGCGGCGATCGGCGACGTGATCACCGCGCGCGCCAGCTTCGCGATTCCGCCGATGGCGCAGTTCTACGGTGGACCGAATGCCTGGCGGCTCGACAACGCGGTCGCCGGCGGCGGCATCGTGCTCGACACCGGCTCGCACTGGATCCGCCCGCTGCGCATGTGGCTCGGCGAGGTCGACGAGGTCGTCGGCGCGCTCGGACGGCCGTACGCGGCGATGCAGGGCGAGTCCCTGGCGCGCGCGCTGCTGCGCTTCCGCTCGGGCGTGGTCGCGGTGCTCGACGGGATCATGAAGGATCCGCCGTTCGTTCCCGAGCCGATGTTCCGCTTGACCGGATCGCGAGGTGAGATCACCGTCGAGCGTCCGGGTCGCGTCGTGCTGTGGACCGAGGAGAACCCCGAGGGCACGCAGGTCGGGGAGGAGGGCGGCTATCTGAAGTCCTACCCCGGACAGTTCGCCGACTTCGAGGCGGCGGTCCTCGACGGCAAGGCACTGGCGGCGGGTCCGGAGACGGCGATCGGCGAGCTGCGCGTGGCGCTGGCGCTCTATCGTTCGGCGGAGACCGGACGCTGGGAGAAGGTGTGGGCGTGAGCCGCGTCCGCTTCGACTTCTCGGGCACGCGCGTGCTGGTCACGGGTGGCACCAGCGGCATCGGACACGCGATCGCGCGTGCCTTCGCCGGCGCGGACGCGCAGGTGACCGTCACCGGCCGCAAGGCGTCGCCGGCGGACTACGACGTCGACCTGTCCGGGCTCGACTACCGCACGCTCGACGTGCAGGACGCGGCCGCGATCACCGCGCTCGCGGGCACCTTCGACACGCTCGACGTGCTGGTCAACAACGCCGGCGCGAACCTGCCCGGCGGGCGCAGCGAGTACGAGCCCGACGTGTTCGAGCAGTCGGTGCGCATCAACCTGTTCGGCGCCTACCGCATGGCGGCGGCGTGCCACGACGCGCTCGCGAAGAGCGCGCTCGAGGGCGGCGGCAGCGTGCTGCACATCGCGTCCCTGGCGTCGTTCTTCGGGCTCGTGGCGGTGCCGGGCTACGGCGCCGCGAAGGCGGGCATCGTGCAGATGACCAAGACGCTCGCCGCGGCGTGGGCCAAGGACGGCATCCGCGTCAACGCGGTCGCACCCGGGTTGATCCGCACGCGGATGACGTCGCGCATCCAGGCCGAGCCCGCATACACGCGTAAGGACTTCGAGCGCATGCCATTCGCGCGCTGGGGCACGCCCGAGGAGGTGGCGCCCGCGGTGCTGTTCCTGGCGAGCCCGGCCGCGTCGTACATCACCGGCCAGACCCTGCCCGTCGACGGAGGCTACTCGATCGCATGACCATCACCGCCGAGCACGTCCGGAACGTCTTTCAGCGCTACTGCGAGCACGTGACGCAGGGTGATTTCGAGGCGATCGCGCTGCTCTACACGGAGGATGCCACCGTCGAGGACCCGGTCGGCTCCGAGCCACACCGTGGGCGCGCCGCGATCCGCGAGTTCTACCGCGCGTCCGCCGGCGCCGTCCGGCTCGAGCTCGAGGGCCGGGTGCGCGTCGCCGGTCGGGAAGCAGCGGGCGCGATGGTCGCGCGGCCGAAGGTGGACGACAGCATGCGCGTCGAGACGCTCGACGTGATGACCTTCGACGACGACGGGCTCGTCACGTCGATGCGCGCCTACTGGAGCCCCGATACGATCTACCGCGAGTGAAGACGATGTCGGCCACGGCCCTTGACGACATCCGCATCGCCGATCTCGCTCGCCCCGAGCTGAACGACGCGCAACGCGCCGCGATCGCCACCGCGGGCCAGGCGACGATCGTGCTGCGCGAGGAGGTGGTCCTCGAGGCTGCACGCCGCCAGACCGGTCTCGACGACTTCGGCGACGACGGCTTTCGCCCGCGCCTGCGCGAGTGGCTCGCGTCGGCGGACGAGGACGCGGAGCTCGGCCCGCTCGGCCGCGCCACCGTGTTCGCCAACTGTGCGCGCGTGCTCGCGAACCGGCTGCGGCTCGAGGACCTTGTCAAGCGTCATCCCGAGATCCTCGACGTCACGCTGGAGAAGCCGATCATCATCGCCGGGCTGCCGCGCTCGGGCACGACGCACCTGGTGAACCTGATCTCGGCCGACACGCGGCTGCGCTCGCTGCCCTACTGGGAGAGCCTGGAGCCGTTTCCTGTGCCCGGCGACGTTCCGGGGCCCGACGGCGTCGACCCGCGCCTCGCGCGCTGCCGTCGAGGATACCAGCGCGCCGACCGCATGCTGCCGCACCTGCGCGCCATGCACCACATGACGCCCGAGCACGTGCACGAGGAGATCGAGGTCCAGGAGCTCGACTTCGGCACCTACAACCTCGAGTGGTACGCGCGCGTGCCGCGCTGGCGCGACTACTACCTCTCCTGCGATCTGCGGCCGAGCTACGCGTACCTGCGCCGCGCGCTGCAGGCGCTCACCTGGCTGCGTGGCCCGCGGCGCTGGGTGCTGAAGAGCCCGCAGCACATGGAGCAGCTCGGTCCGCTGCACGAGATCTTCCCCGACGCGACCGTCGTGCTCACGCACCGCGACCCGGTGCACGTGATCCAGTCGGCGATCACCATGCTCGGCTACGGCGCGCGCATCCGGCGCACGCGCATCGACCTCGAGGACATCGCAGTCTACTGGATCGACCGCATCGAGCGCCTGCTGCGCGCCTGCGTGCGCGACCGCGATCTGCTGCCGGCGGCGCAGAGCATGGACGTGCTGTTCCACCAGTTCATGGCCGACGACGTGCGCATGGTCGAGCGCATCTACGACCTCGCCGACTTGCCGATGACGCGCGCCGCACGCGCCCAGCTCGACGCCTTCATGGCGGACAACGCGCGCGGCAAGTTCGGTCGCGTGCACTACGACCTGCGCGCTGATTTCGGCGTCGATCCCGACGACGTCCGGCGCCGCTTCGCGTTCTACTTCGACCGCTTTCCGGTGCGCGCCGAGGAGTAGGCTTACGCCGTCAAGCGCCGACGACGGTCAGGCTCGAAGCCGAGGCGCCGGCGACGGAGCGAAGCGGGATGGCGCCGTCGAAGGTCGCCAGCCGACCGCCCGCGTCGACGGCCAGGCCGAGCAGGTAGACGTCGGTGATCTGCTGTTGGCCCTGGACGTGATTCAGCCGAAACCGCGTCGCATCGAGAAGGCTCACGGAGCTCGCCCAGAAGGCGTGCTGGGCGCTCGTGCAGAACTGACGCAGGCGTGAGGTTGCGTCACGCAAGGTGGTTCGACGCCCCGGATAGGACGGGTTGGTGAAGATGCGCAAGACGGCGTTCTCCGTGAGCGCACAGGTTGCCCAGCCGCGCGCAGCGTTCTCTCCGAACCACGCGTGTGCGGCCTCGTGATGCACATGCGTGGGGTCGAAGAGCGCGATCAGCACGTTCACGTCGAGCAGGCTGACCACGCGGGACTCAAGCCTCGTCTCTCAGGCGGTTCACGAGATCGGCGGTGACAATCCCTTCGCCGGCCCTGCCGGGCAGCAGGGGAACTCCGTTTCTGGTTTGTTCCCCGCGACTGACTGGCTCGAGCGCGCTGCGCGCGAGCTCCGAGAGTATGCGCCCGGCCGTCGTTCGACGACGTACCGCGATGTCCTTGGCGGCCTGCAGGACATCCGCATCAATGTCGAGAGTCGTACGCACGACTCGCTGAGCATCACGCATCATGCATCAGATGTCAATGTCGTGTCTCACAACCGGCATCCTGCACCGCCGCGGCGTTCGGCTTCACGTCGAGCGCCGCGCCGATCAAGCCTATGTCGTAGCCACTGAGCACGTTGCTGGCGGCCGGGCAGCCATCGCGCGCGCGGGCGCCGTGCCCGCGACGACAGCCGTCAAGACCATAAAATCGAGGATCAGCACCCGCACCAGGAGGTGGGGGCTCGTTCGAGCGCGGAAGGGCATGACAGGACCTCTCGCTCGCCTCGTCGAGTGGGTAGGGGTCTCGTACAGGGCGCGGGCGACGTGTCGAGCAAGGAAAATCGTTGCTCGGAGCGGCTCAAGTCGGCGCGCGGGACGGTCGTAGGAGTGGCATGAACCGCCCGGGCCGCCGTTCGATGTTTGCCGCGTTCGCCGTGCTCGCCGCGTTGTCGCCCGGTCCTGCGGCCCTGGCTCAGTCTGACGGCGGTGCCTCGCTGGCGGGTGGAGCGGACAACGCGATCACGAACATGCAGGGCGCGCTGCTCGCCGACCCGGAGAGTCGCGAGCGGGTCCTGTCGCTGCAGGACGACGCCGAGGTCCAGGCGATCCTGAACGATCCTGCGACCATGCGCGCCATCGAGGCGGGTGACCTCAGCGCGCTGATGTCCGACCCGAAGCTCCAGGCGCTGCTCGAGAACCCGAAGGTCCGGGGGCTGGTCGAGCAGCAGGCCCGCTGAGGCAGATCCCCCGTCCGTTCGTACCGCCGCCGCGTGTGGCGGCCTTGACTTCCGCGCCACGGGACCAGAACTCTCGGGAGATGCACGTCGCGCTCGCGCCGGCGCGCGACCGCTCTCCCTCGAGAATCTCCCCGTGGATCCCGCATGAGCCAGCACCGCTTTGCCCGCTGCGTCGTCGTGTCGGCGGTGCTGCACGGGCTGCTCGGCCTGCTGCTCTACTTCGACGTCATGGGCCTGGGCGGCGGCTTCGGGATCGGATCTGGACCGGATGTCGGGATCGGGCAGGGGGGCGGCGTCGGCATCGGCAAGGGCAAGAAGCGTCAGATCTTCGTGCTCGAGGACGTCGAGGCGAAGCCGGCCCCGCCCAAGCGCGGCCGGATCGAGGAGCGCCTCGCCGCGGTCGCGGCGCCGAACACACCCATGCAGGCGCGCATCGCGCTCGCCGGTGATCTGCCCGTAGCGATGCCCAAGCAGGCTGCCCTGCCTCCGGCGTCGGCAGCGGCACCGCGCTCCGACGTTGCCGCCACCGGCTCGGCCGGTGCGGTCGTGGTCGGCGGTCTCGGCGGCGCGGGCGGGGGTGGCGGCTTCGGCATCTCGCTCGGCAACTTCGGACGCTACGTGAGCGAGCTGCGCGCGAAGGGCCTCGACGTCGTCTTCGTCGTCGACGGCACCGCGAGCATGGGCGACGTGATCGCGCTGGTGCGCCGCGATCTCGCGGCGCTGGTCGCGAGCATCCAGGGGCTGGTGCCGATCGCGCGCATCGGCTTCGTCATCTACCGCGACCGCAGCGACGAGATCCCGGTCGAGATCGTGCCGCTCACCGCGAGCCGCAAGAACCTCGACGGCTTTCTGCGCACCGTGCGCGCCGAGGGCGGCGGCGACTGGCCGGAGAGCCTGAACCTCGGCCTCGAGGCGGCGGTCGAGAGGATGAACTGGCGGCCGGATGCGAAGCGCTTGCTGGTCTTCGTCGCGAGCTCGCCGCCGCACGACGACGAGCGCGCGGCGACCGTCGCGACCGCGCAGCGCGTGCGCGCCGCCGGTGGGGCGGTGAGCGCGGTCGACCTGTCGCACGTGATGCACGAGGAGTACACGCGCGGCTTCATCCGCTCGACCTACGGACGCGAAGCGACGACGCAGGAGCTCGCGACGATGCCCGGGTTCTACGACGAGGTGCGCGGCGTGTTCCGTGAGATCGTCGGCGCGGGCGGCGGCGAGCTGATCGAGTTCCGCCAGAACGACCGCCTGGTCGAGAACCTGCTGATCCTGACGTTCGGAACACGCTGGAAGAAAGAGGTCGAGCAGCTCGCGGGCCTGCCACGCCCCGCGGACTGATCGGCGAGCCACAAGGAGTAGGTACAATGGAGCAACAGGGATTCGACCTGTTCGCGTTGATCGTCGCGGGCGGCATCGCGACCTATCCGCTGGTGATCGGCTCGATCCTCGCGCTGGCGGTGGTGATCGACCGCCTGCTCGCGCTGCGCGGCACCGAGCGCGCCGCGACGCAGGCCGGTACGCGGCTGGCCGAGATGCTGGCGCGCGGCGGCAGCGACGGAGCGGAGATCGATCGCGCCCCGGCAGGCAACCGAACTGCGGCCCTGGTGCTGGTGCCGGTGGCGCGCGCGACGGCACGCGGCGCCACCTCCGAGGACGTCGCACGCATCGCCGACGCGCGCATCTTCGAGGCGCTCGACGGCCTGCGCGAGCGCCTCTGGGTGCTGGCGACGATCGGCACCATCGCGCCCTTCGTCGGACTCTTCGGTACCGTGATCGGCATCATGAAGTCGTTCCACTTCATCGGCGAGACCGGTACTGGGGGATTCGCCGTGATCGCGGCCGGCATCTCCGAGGCGCTGGTGGCGACCGCACTCGGGCTCGGCGTCGCTGTGGTCGCGGTCGCCTTCTACAACTACTTCGAGGCTCGCCTGGAGCGCATCGAGGCCACGCTGCGCATCCAGACCGGTCACGTCGGCGAGGCCGCGGCCGAAGCGCTGGCGGCCTGACATGGGCATGCAGACGCGCAAGCGCCGCGGTGTCGTGGCCGAGATCAACGTCACGCCGCTCACCGACGTGTTCCTCGTCCTGCTGATCATCTTCATGGTCGGCGCGTCGGCGGCGGTGCAGTCGTCCTCGCAGGTGCAGCTGCCGAAGGCGAAGGCGGACGCCGATCCGAGCGCCGCCATCACGATGTCGCTCGGCGGCGATCGTCAGATCGCGGTCGCCGGGCGGGCCGTCGGCACCGGCGACGCCGAGGTGGTCGCGGCGCTGCGCGACGCTCTCGACGCGAGCGACAGCAAGTCGGTGGTGCTCGCGGGCGACCAGGAAGCCTCGCTGAACGATGTGGTGCGCCTGCTCGGCCTCGCCAAGCAGGCCGGCGCGAGCTCGTTCGCGCTCGCCACCGAAGGGAACTAGGAGCGCACATGCGACGACGCGCGCTGGCAGCGCTGCTCGCTGCGGTGCTGGCGCTCGCGCTCGTCGTCGGTGGCGCGAGCGTCGCGCTCGCGTTCGGCGCCGCCGAGGGCGAGCGCGAGCTGGCGTCGATCGAGGGCCGCTGGACCGCGCTCACACAGGCGGCACGCCGCGATGCGAAGGCGCTCGCCGAGCTCGACCGGCGCGCCTCCGCGCTCGCCGCCGACGCCTCGCGTGGGCTGGCCGCACAGCGCGAAGACGCTGCCGAGCGCGACGCCGACATGGCGGCCGTCGTCGCCGGTCACGAGTGGCAGGCGACCGAGGCACTTCTTCTCGAGCTGCGCTTCCGCATCGCGGCGATCCAGCTCGAGCGTGCGCTGGCCGGCGATCCCGAGCGCGTTAGGCTGGCGCGCGCCGCGGCGGAGGGCTTTGGCTCGTTCGTCGATGCGCCCGATCCCGCCCTCGCGGCGGAGGCACGCTACGGACGTGGTCTCGCGCGCATCGCGGCCGGTGACCGTGTCGAAGGCCTCGCCGATCTGCGCGCGGCCGCGAGCGAGCGCACCGTCGCGCCGCGTGCGCGGCTGGCGCTGGCGGAGAACCTCGCCGATGCCGGCGAGCGGACGCAGGCGCTCGACGTCGTCACCAGGCAGCTCGCCGCCGGCGGCATGACGCGCGACCTGACGCTGCGCGCGAAGCTGCTACGCCTGAAGCTGGTCCTCGGTACCGGCGCGAAGGCAGCGAACGTTCCGGATCTCGCGCCGCTGGTCGCCGACCTCCTCGCCGCCGGTGATCCGTGGCGCGCGAACGCGCTCGCACTCGTGCAGGGCCACGAGGAGCTCCTGCCATCCGGGGCCGACGTGGACGCGAGCGTGCTCTTGCTGCGCGCGGACGCTGCGGCGCGCCGCGACGACGCGGCCGGCGCGCTCGCCCTCTACCGTCAAGCCGTCGCGCGCGGTGGCGCGAAGGCCGATCCGGCTGCGCTCGACGGCCTCGCCCGCTCCGCGCTCGCAGCCGGAAGCTGGGCGGAGGCGCGCAGCGCCGTCGCCCGTCTGCGCAAGGACGGACGCCCGGAGACGCGCGAGCTCGCGTTGATCGATCTCCGCGCGGCATACGGTGCATGGCAGGCGGTGCCGGACGCCGCGTCGCTCGCGGCACTGGCGGGCGTTGCGGAGCTGGTCGGACGCGCGAGCGGCGCGACCGCCGACGATCGCGCGGAAGCCGCCTACCGGAAGGCCGAGGCGGCCCGAGGAGCCGGTGATCTCGACGGTGCGATCGTGGGCTTTGTGGCGATCGACGCACCCTCGTGGCAGGCTGCCGCGGGCGTCGCTGCACTTCAGGCCCGCGTGCTGCGCTACGCGCGCGATCCCGGTCTTGAGCCGCGCGACGCGCTGCTGGGCGATCTCGGCGCAGCAATGGCGCGCGACAAGTGGCCGGCGGACGCGCGGGCGACGATCGTTGTCCTCGACGCCACCGTGCGCACCACGCCGCCGAGTGGCTCTCCACCGCCGGCGCCGCTCGAGGCGGGGCAGCAGCGCGCCGCGCTCGAGCGCCTGCGCGAGTTTCCGAAGCGCTTTCCGGACGCGAGCGCGCTTCTGCCGGCAGCGCTGCGCGCGCGCGTCCTGCTGGAGATCGACGGCGACGGCAACCCCGATCCCGCGATGCTCGACGTGCTGCCGGCGGAGCTTCGCCCGGCCGTGGCCGCGGCGATCGCCGGTGATCTGCGCGAGGAGGCGACCAGCGCGGCCGAGGTCGTGCGTACCGCGCCGGGCGCGGCGAAGGGATCGAACGGGTCGAGCGTCGCGACCGAAGCGGTGCTCGCGCGTGGCCGGCGTGCGATCACCGGCGCGCTCGAGTTCGCTGCACTGACCGCGGAGCCCGAGCGGAGTGCTGGGCGCCTCGATCTCGCGCAGAGCGCGCTCGTGCTCGGCGATGCCGCGACGGCGGTCGCACTGTTCCGCGCCGAGGCGGATGCGCAGCCGAAGTCGTTGCGCGCGCTGCGTGGCCTCGCACTCGCCGCGCAGGTGAGCGGTGATCCGGCGCTGGCGGGAAGTGCGTGGGATCGGCTCGCTGCGATCCCGGATCTACCGCCGGCGGTACGCGAGGAGGTCGAGCGGGCACGCGCCCCGCGGTCATCGGCCGGGCTCGCGGATCGACGGTGAAGGGGCCAGACCCGGCGCACGGCGTGTGCGGCGCATCGGCTGGCACGCGTGGCGACGACACGAATCAGAGGATCCGGATCCGAACGCCGTACTGCTCGTAGATCGGGGACGCCCGGCGGTCGCAGGTCACGAGCTCTGCGCCGTGCGCGCTGGCGGTCGCGGCAACGAGCGCATCGTACGCGCTCCCTCCGGAGACCCCTCGCGCTGCCAGGCCGAGGACGAAGTCCCGATACGCGCGCGCTTGTAATCGGAGGAAAGGTGAAGTGAACTCCGTCGCGAGGAACTGTTGCACGATCGACGCCGGAGCGCGGTGTGGTTGCGGAAGACGTGTGAGCACGGAGTAGGTTTCGAGCGCGCAATGCTCGACGAGCCGCAAGCCTCCGTCGAGCATCCTGCGTGCTGTATCGTGCTTCTCGTGCCACGTGGCGAACGCGGCGACGACCAGGCTCGTGTCCGTAGCTCTCAACGCCGACCGGCGTCGTGGCCGAACTTGCCCATGCTCTCTCCCTCGTCGTGGTGGTGCGGGCTCAGTCCTGTTCCGGACGGACACGCAACGCAAGCCGCGTCTCGAGCACCTCGACCGGCGCGCCGACCTCGAGCGTCCCGGTCGCGAGGTGCACCACGTTCTGCCCGAACACGACGCCGAGCTCGGTCTTGCGGTAGCGCGCCAGCGTGCGCAGCGGCTCGACACCGTCGCGCTCGCCGGTCGCCTGGTCGGTGGTCGTGATCGCGCAACGCGAGCATGGCTTGACCACCGCGAGCTCCACGTCGCCGACGCGGATCCGCTTCCAGAGATCCTCCGCGTAGGGCTCGGCGCCGCGCACCACCAGGTTCGGCCGGAAGCGCTCCATCGGCAGCGGCTTTGGCAAGCGCGTGTTGAGGTCGTCGAGCGAGCCCTCGGAGATCAGGAGGAGGGGATAGCCGTCGGAGAAGGTCGTCTGCGCGTCGCCGGGAAACCATTCGCGATTGACCGGCCGTGCGTGGCCGCGCGGCACCGCCACCAGGCGAGCCGGCACGCCGAGATGGGCCGAGATCCAGCGCGCGGCGTCGTCGCCGCCGTCGATCGCGGGACCGCTGTGCCGCCAGACCTCGATCGCGACATCGCCCAGGCGGGTGCCGGCGGGCGGTAGCTCGAGCGGCGCGCGGCCGGGTGCGCTCAGGATCGAGCGCTCGCCGTCGAGCCGCGTTCCGACGAGCGCCAGGCGCGGCAGCTCGCGCTGCGTCAGGTACCGTCCGGCGGCGTCGACCACCATCCAGCTCCGGTCGCCGCCGAGACCGTACGCGTCGAGGCGCCAGCGCGCGGGAGCGATGCCGCGGCAGGACTTCACCGGATAGACGTGCAGTGCGGAGAGCAGCATGCTGGCTGCGAAATCTGACAGATGAGATGTAAAGTGTCATCTTGAAAGCGAAGGAGATCGTCGTGAGCAAGGACAAGCTTCTTGAAGGCAAGACCGTGATCGTCACCGGTGCTTCGAGTGGGATCGGGCGCGCGATCGCCGAGCGGCTCGGCGCCGCCGGCGCCTACGTCTTCCTGTCGGGGCGGACGCGCGAGGCGATGCAGGAATCGACGGCGCGCATCGAGAAGTCCGGCGGCCGCGCGGTGTCCATCGTCGGCGACGTGCGCGACGCGGCGCAGGTGCGGGAGCTGGTCGACGCGGCGATGCGCGACACCGGGCGCCTCGACGTCATGGTGAACAACGCCGGCGTGTCTTATCCGCAGTCGATCGTCGACGGCGATGCCGAGCAGTGGCGCACCATGCTCGAGACCAACGTGCTGGCGCTGCTCGTCGGCTGCCAGGCGGCGGTGCGCGCGATGCGCGCCTGCAAGGCGGAAGGACACATCGTCAACGTGTCGTCGATCGCGGCGCTGCGTCCCGACTCGGGCGTCTACGGCTCGACCAAGCACGCGGTGAACTGCATCTCGGCGACGCTCCGCCGCGAGCTCGAGGAGGACTCGATCCGCGTCGTGAACGTCATGCCCGGTGCCATCGCGACCAACTTCGCGCGCAACTTCGATCCCGCGCTGGTGGCGGGCCTGGTCGGGGCGAGCGGTGTGCAGGTGGAGCTGAAGCGCGGCGAGCGCATCCCCGACGAGGTGCTCGAGAAGCTGCAGCCGACCATGCGCCAGCTGCTCGGCAGCCCCGAGAGCGTCGCCGACGCGGTCTTCTACGCGGTGACGCAGCCGATCGACGTCAACATCGCCGACATCGTGGTACGCCCGCCGAAGCAGCTCAACCTGTAGGATCCAGCTGCGCGGCCCTGTCCATGTTTGCCGCCAAGGCGTGCGGGAGATAGCCCACGTGCCATGTCTTCCGACGCAACGACGCTCGCCGCCATCGTCGACCGCCTCGCGATCCAGGACCTGCTGGTGCGCTACTGCAGGGCGATCGACACCAAGGACTGGGACCTGCTCGACACCGTCTTCGTGCCCGACGCGCACGTAGACTACACCAGCTCGGGCGGGGTGAAGGGGCCGTACCCCGAGGTTCGTGCCTGGCTTGCGCAGGTCCTGCCGAACTTCCCGATGAGCCAGCACTCGGTGACCAACTTCGAGATCGCGGTGACCGGCGATCGCGCGACCAGCCGCGCGTACTTCTACAATCCGATGGGTCGTCCGAAGCCCGAGGGCGGCGTCTCGCTGTTCTTCGTCGGCGGCTACTACGTCGACGAGCTGCTGCGCACCAAGGACGGTTGGCGCATCACGCAGCGCCTCGAACAGCAGGCCTGGGTCGACGTGCGTCCCTGACCAAACGCGCGCGGCCCCTCCCGCCGCGAGGCGGAAGGGGCCGCAGCCACCGCTGGTGTCGCGGTCGCGTCAGGTCCGGAAGCCGGCCGCTATCGCTTGTGCGCGGCTTCGGCGTGGCCGATGTGGCCCAGCTCCGGCGAGAACGATGCGCCGCTCGAGAAGCCGTACGCGCTCTCGCTGTGTTGCGACAGGTCGAGGCCCTCGATCTCGTCCTCCTCGTCGACCCGCAGCGAGCCGAAGAAGATCTTCAAGACCATCAGGATGATGAAGGTCGCGATCGGCGAGAAGATCGCCGTGAAGGCGATGCCCTCGAGCTGCACCATGATCTGCTGGCTGTTGCTCTCGATGCCCGAGCCCAGCGTCACCGCGAAGATGCCCGCGGCCAGAGCACCCCAGGCGCCGCCGAGCGCGTGCACGCCGAACACGTCGAGCGAGTCGTCGTAGCCGAGCGCTGGCTTCAGGAAGGTGCACGCCGCGTAGGAGATGATCGCGACACCGGTGCCGATCGCGATCGCGCCCATCGGGTCCACGTTGCCGCAGGCAGGGGTGATCGCGACCAGGCCCGCGACCGCCGCGGTGGCGCCGCCGAGTGCCGTCGGCTTGCCGCGGTGGATCCACTCGATCGCCGCCCAGACCACGACCGCCATCGAGGCGGCGGTGCTGGTGTTGAGGAACGCGAGCGTGGCGAGCGGGCTCGCGCTGAGCGCGCTGCCGGCGTTGAAGCCGAACCAGCCCATCCACAGCATGCCGGCGCCGATGAGGCACAGCGGCAGGCTGTGCGGCGGCATCGGCTCCTTGCCGAAGCCGCGCCGCTTGCCGAGCACCACCGCGGCGAGGATCGCCGAGAAGCCGCTCGACATGTGCACGACGAGACCGCCGGCGAAGTCGATCGCGCCGGACTTGAAGATCCAGCCCTCCGAGGCCCACACCATGTGCGCGATCGGGCAGTACACGACCAGCACCCAGATGGTGATGAAGGCGATCCAGGCGCTGAACTTCATGCGCTCGGCGACCGCGCCCAGCATCAGTGCGGGCGTGATGATCGCGAACATGCCCTGGAACATGATGAAGACGTATTCCGGGATGTTGCGCGGCGGGCTCGCGAAGTTGGCGACCACCGAGTCGAGCGTGACGCCGTTCAGCATGACCTTCGAGAAGTCACCGATGAATGCGTTGCCGGTGCCGAAGGCCAGGCTGTAGCCGACCAGGATCCACAGCACGCCGACGACGCCGGCGGAGATGAAGCACTGCATGAGGACGTTCAGGATGTTCTTGGCGCGCACCAGGCCGCCGTAGAACAGTGCCAGTCCCGGCAGCGTCATGAACAGGACGAACGCGGTCGACGTCATCACCCACGCCGTGTCGCCAGTGTCGATCGCGGGCGGTGCCGCGGCGGCGTCCTGTGCCCAGGCTGCGGCGGCGCCGAGCGACCACGCAACGGGCATGGCCGCGGCGGCCACTCTCCCGACAAAACGATTCCTGCTCCCGATGCTCCTCATCGCGCTTCCCTCCTGTCGTTGGCCGATCGGGACCGCTGCTCGGCGGTCGCGATCGATCGGCGCACACGGCGGGAGCAAGGCGTGAGCCACGGATCATCGCAGAAAATGCAGGCGATCAGCGGGGCGAATTCGATCGGATGCCCAAAAGATAGGCTCGTGAGTGCTCAATCAATGGGCGGATGATCTTTGCGGCCGCAGCAGATTGACCTGCGTACGAGCTGCCGCCTATGAAGCGAGGGCCCTGTCGAGAGGAGACGACCGCATGGCTTTCAGCGAATACTCGGACTTCGACGGACTCGGGCTCGCCGAGCTGGTGCGCCGCAAGGACGTCACCCCGGCCGAACTGGTCGAGGCCGCGATCGAGCGCATCGGACGGCACAACGGCAAGCTCAACGCGGTGGTCTTCGAGGGCTTCGACGATGCGCGCCGCACCGCGGCGACCGCGCTCCCCGACGGGCCGTTCCCGGGAGTTCCGTTCCTCGTCAAGGACCTGTTCTGTCCGGTGGCCGGCTGGCCGATGACCAACGGCTCGCGCTGGTTCGGGCGCCGCATCAGCGAGCACGACGACGAGCTGGTCCGCCGCTACCGCGCCAGCGGCATGGTTCTCCTCGGCAAGACCAACACCCCCGAGTTCGGCATCACCGGGACCACCGAGAGCGCGTACCTCGGCCCATGCCGCAATCCGTGGAACCCGGGCCGGATCTCGGGTGGCTCGAGCGGCGGGGCGGCCTCGGCGGTCGCGGCCGGCATCGTCCCGATGGCGCACGCCTCCGACGGCCTGGGGTCGATCCGGATCCCGGCCGCGTGCTGCGGTCTGGTCGGGCTCAAGACGACCCGCGATCGCAACCCGATCCGCTCGCCGGAAAACGGCGGCATCGCGTTCTCCGTCAATCACATCGTCTCGCGCACCGTGCGCGACTCCGCCGCCATGCTCGACTGGACCGGGCGCCCGCGCCCGCACGCATTCTTCGCGCCGCCGCCGAAGGCGCGCCCGTACGTCGAGGAGCTGACCGCGAGGCCGACCCGCCTCAGGGTCGCGTTCCACGCCGAGCCGCCGGCCGGGACGCCGCTCCATCCCGACGTCGCCAGGACGCTCGCGGACACCGTGCGCGTCCTCGGTGAGCTCGGGCACGAGGTGGTCGAGAAGCCGCTGCGCATGGACTGGCGCAAGCTCTACCGCGCGCAGGGCGCTTGGAGCGCGGGCAACTTCGCCGGGATGATGGCCGACAGCGCGCTCGTGCTCGGGCGCGCGCCCGAGGAGGGCGACATCGAGAAGCTGACGCGCTGGATCTGGGGCCACGGCAAGCGAGTGTCGGCCGAGATCTTCGTGCAGGCGGAGCACGCGCTGAAGGACCTGGTCTGCGAGCTGCTGGCGCAGTGGGACGAGCACGATGTCTTCCTCTGCCCGACCATGGTCACACCGCCGCCCGAGGTGGGTTACATCGATCCGGTCACCCTCGAGCCGAAGGAGCTCAACCACCGCCAGGCGACGACGTTCGGCTTCACGCCGCCGTTCAACTTCACCGGTCAGCCGGCGATCTCGTTGCCGCTCGGCCAGTCGGCGGACGGGCTACCGATCGGCATGATGTTCGCCGCCCGCTACGCCGACGAGGCAACGCTGTTCCGGCTGGCGGCGCAACTCGAGGAGGCGATGCCGTGGTCGGCGCGGCGTCCGCCGATCTGGGACTGAGAGTTCACAGACTCTGAGCCGCCGGCGGCTCAGGGTGCCGGCAGGAGCTGCTTGACGAAGAGGTGGAAGTTGATCGGCGGCTGGGTGCCGGGCAGCAAGCCGGCGAGCCGGCCGCCGCTGCGATTGCGCTCGAAGACGGTACCTTCGTGGCCGTGGATCCAGCCGTACGGTGCGGCGTTGCCGCGGATCTGGGCCGAGTTGCCGGCGACGACCGTATCGGTGACCGGCTCGCCGAAGACCGTGGTGCGGCGCAGCGTCCCGACCAGGATCGCCTGGTCGGCCGCGTCCGAGCTCCGGAAGCGGTTGGACTCGATGCGGTTGCCGTCGTCCTCGACCCGGATGCCGTGGTCGACGTCGACGAAGGTGTTGCGCTTGACGACGTTGTTCTTCGCGTGGTCCAGGTGATAGCGGGCGACCGGCCCGGCGAGATAGGCGGGGTCGCTACAGTCCATGAACAGCGTGTTCTCGGCCATGCGCGAGCCGATCCAGACGCCGGTGTACGCGCCAGTGATCTTGTTGCTCTCGATCACGTTGCCGTCGGCGCCGTAGCGGCGGGTCCACCACTGGTTCGGCCGCTCGGTGAAGTACTCGCCGCAGTTCTTGTAGAGGAAGATGCCGCCCGCCGAGTTGTTCTCGATGCGGTTGCGCACGATGCGGTTGTCGCGCGAGCCGTCGACGGCGATGCCTTCGCGGCCGGTGTGCAGATAGCGGATCTCGATACCGCCGACGACGATCGGAATGCCCTCGGGCGTGACCTCGCCGTAGCCGTTGTCGTGGATGTGGTTGCGCTCGACCAGCGTGCCCTTCGAGCCGGCCTCGAGATAGATGCCGACGCTGCCCGAGTGCGCGATCTCGAGGTTGCGCAGCGTGACGCCGGTCACGTAGCCGTTCACGAAGATGCCGCTGCCGCGCGACTCGTGGAGCTTGCTGTTCTCGAGCACGATGTTCGCGTACGTGACGTCGTACTCGTGACCCTGCGCGAGCTCCCTGTAGCCGTCGCGCGAAACCCGGAAGTTGTTCAGGAAGCCCCGGATGGAGCAGTTCTTGATCTTGATGTTCGCCAGCGCCACGTCGGTCGGCGCGATGACGTGGATGCCGGTTCCGTTGACGTCGTCGACGTCGTCGATCGCCGCCCGGCGGCAGTCGAGCGTCACGTCCGATGCCGTGATCTCGATGCCGCGCTTGTAGACGCACGACGGATCGAGCTGGTAGGCGCCGCTGCTCGCGATCTCGATCGGTGCCGCGGCCTGGTCGCAGCCGATGGTGGTCGCCGCTCGGGCCGGCACCGCGGCAGCGAGTGCCAGCGTCGCGATCAGCGCCGCGAGGGCGCCCGCCGAGGGGCGGTGGCGCAGCAGTAAGTGCATGTTCGGTTGCGGGGAGAACCAGGCTTCGCCATAGGATGCCGGAGAACCCGCCGTCCGTCCAAGCACTTTCGTCTGTTTGAAGGAGATAAGCGATGCAGAGCTACGGGATGCTCATCGATGGCCGTTCGGTCAACACGAGCGAGCAGGATCCAGTCATCAACCCCGCCTTCGGCGAGCCGTTCGCGACCTGCGCACGCGCGACCAAGCAGCACGTCGGCGAAGCGGTCGACGCGGCCGCGCGCGCGTTCAAGACCTGGCGCAAGGACGAAGCGTTCCGCCGTCAGAAGCTGAACGAATGCGCCGCAGCGCTGCAGGCGAAGGCCAACGACATCGCGCCGATCCTCTCGCAGGAGCAGGGCAAGCCCGTCCAGCAGGCGATGATGGAGATCTTCGGCGCCTCGATGTGGTTCTCGTACTTCGCGGGCCTCGAGATCGAGCCCGAGGTGCTGCAGGACGACGGCGCGAAGAAGATCCAGGTGGTGCGCAAGCCGCTCGGGGTGGTCGCCGCGATCACGCCGTGGAACTTCCCGGTGATCCTGCTGTCGTGGAAGCTCGCCCCGGCGTTCCTCGCCGGCAACACCGTGGTCGCGAAGCCGTCGCCGTTCACGCCGCTGTCGACCTTGATGGCTGCGGAGGCGCTGCGCGAGGTCCTGCCGGCCGGTGTGCTGAACGTGATCTCGGGCGGCAACGATCTCGGCGCCGAGATCACCAGGCACCCCGAGGTCCGCAAGATCTCGTTCACCGGCAGCGTCGCGACCGGCAAGAAGGTCATGATGGCTGCGGCCGACGACCTGAAGCGCGTCACCCTCGAGCTCGGCGGCAACGACGCCGCGATCGTGCTCGACGACGTCAACCCGGACGAGGTCGCGGAGAGCCTGTTCTGGGGCGCCTTCCAGAACTCGGGCCAGGTGTGCGCCGCGATCAAGCGCCTGTACGTGCCCGAGCAGCTCCATGACTCGATCGTCGCCAAGCTCGTCGACCGTGCGAAGCGCACCAAGGTCGGCAACGGCATGGAGATGGACACCGAGCTCGGCCCGATCAACAACGAGATGCAGTTCAAGAAGGTGATGGGCCTCGTCGAGGACGCCAGGAAGTCCGGCGGCAAGATCGAGGTCGGCGGCGAGCAGCTCGGCAGCAAGGGCTACTTCCTGCCGCCGACGATCGTCACCGGCGTCGGCGAGGGCGTCAAGCTGGTCGACGAGGAGCAGTTCGGCACCGCGCTGCCGGTCATCAAGTACAAGCACCTGTCCGACGCGCTCGAGCAGGCGAACCGCTCGCACTTCGGGCTCGGCGGCTCGGTGTGGTCGTCGAACGTCGAGCGTGGCGAGGAGATCGCCCGCGAGCTCGAGTCCGGCACCGTGTGGGTGAACCAGCACATCGACCTCTCGCCGCTGCAGCCGTTCGGTGGCCACAAGTGGAGCGGCATCGGCGTCGAGAACGGCAAGTGGGGTTACAACGAGTTCACGCAGGTGCAGGTGGTCGACACCAAGAGATAGCCGCCGTCGTTTCAGCGTGGGGCGACCGTCGTCACGGGATGATCGGGACGCAGCGGTCGCTCTCGAGCTGCTCCACCCGCTCGCACACCGTGCCCTGACAGCACAGCGCCGGAGCGCCGGCGCACAGTGCGCCGACTCCGAGGCACGGCGTCGGGGTCGGGGCGGGGGTTCGTACTGGGGTAGGCGTGGGTGTCGGCGTCGGCTGCGCGGTGGCGGTGACTTCCGGCGTCGGGGTGGGCGTCG